>OLPV01000056.1_pt1 | contig 109850 bp, 95 predicted proteins | sample 1671961 | NCBI WGS metagenome assembly OLPV01 (sample SAMEA3136630, study PRJEB25190) | human gut metagenome | biome: human gut; feature: human-associated habitat; material: faeces | place: Austria | collected 2013 | reverse complement strand
CAAACCCGTCTATAATGAAAGGTGTTAAGATAGCAGGTAAAGCTAGGGACGCACTCAGAGTAAACTGGACGAAAAATGCTTCTGCTCAGGGTTATATCGTTGAAATGTACAAGGGCGGAAAGTGGGTACGCGTTGCTAAGATTACAAACAACAACACTACTACATTCAGGAAAGACGGACTTGCTAAGAACACTGCTTATAAGTTCAGGGTTCGCGCGTATCACATGAGCGGTAAGACAGCGCTTTACGGTAATTACGGAAATGTGAGCGGGAGGACGTTAGTCAGATAACGAAACTCGGAAAAAGTAAAATCCAATAGTTATGAAAGGGCATCGGTGTGAAAATCGATGCCCGTTTTTTTGTGGTGGGGGATAGTGCAGGATTGGCGGTGTTTGTGAAAATGGAGATAATCGTGGCAACGGGCGGGGCGAGCCGCCGCCCCTACAAAAAAGCCGATATGGTACTTGAAATGTAAAACCATACAAGCACACATAGACCCTCGCCCTACGGGAAATTAGGTAGTGTACGGCGCTTTTGCGGTGATGGAAGCGTGAACGGGAAAACTGCGGCGAAATAACGGAGTTTAGGAAAAGTTAACAGTTTAATCGGGCATCGGTGTGAAAATCGATGCCCGGTTTTTTGTGTACCTGAGAATGCGGTTGCGTGTGGTTGTTTCATATGATATAATAATATCAATGATAAAACACTTCGGGGGTGAGAAAATGCACAGTGCCGTATATCCTGTTTTAGGCAATGAAACACGTCTTCCTTTCTATCTGTCTGGAATTGGCAGGACAGAGCCTGAGTTTCATGTAAAGCGCGATAAAGGGCTTACCTCGCACCAGTTCCTGTTCACTGCAAAGGGGAGCGGCGTACTTCGGGTCGGGGAGAAAAGATATATCCTTGAAAAGAACTCTCTGCTGTATCTTCCGCCCGCACTGCCGCACGAATATTATCCCGCACAAGATGACTGGACTACCTGCTGGATGGCATTCAGGGGAGATAAGCTTGCGGACATTATGCAAAATATGGGCTTTGAGGGCGAAATGATTGCCGCAGGCGCGGATATCTCCGCTTTCGTGAAATTATTTGAGCGGATATTATCGCTTGCGTCAGATAATCTGCACAACAGTGAAAAATGCTCACTGCTCATATACAATTCTGTGCTTAAGGCTAAGGGTATTTTTGACGGAAAAAGCGCTGACGGCAGTACAGGAAGCAATATAGTGGACGAGGCGGTGCGATACATAAATGAGCATTCAGGCGCAGATATCACGCTCGGAGAGCTTGCAGATCTTTCGGGCGTATCACCGCAGTACTTCGGGCGGGTTTTCAGACAGCGGCTTGATATGCGCCCTATGGAATATGTCGCCCGCGTCAAGGTTTCAAAAGCAAAGACTATGCTCCTCGACTCGGATATCCCTGTGGCTGAGCTTTCGCAAAGACTGGGATATACAAGTCCGACCTATTTCGGTATAGTGTTCAGAAAATATGAGGGAGTTTCACCGTCTGAGTTCAGAAAAAACAGAGGTAATATAATTTAGAGCAATCCGTTTTAAATACTGCCCGGTATTGATTTTAGTTTCAAAAAGTTAGAATTGTCACTAATTTAAGATTGACTTCAAGTCCCTTTCCGATATATATTATTATTGTGATTTAAATATCGGAGAGGGGTGCATTTATGAGCATTTTAAAACGAATAACCGCACTTGTTATCAGTGCGGCGATGATGTGCGCAGGCACAAATGCGGTATACGCAGAAAATAACAGTGGAGGTGATACTGTGAATATCAAAGTTGACGGCAGTAAAGCAAACACAAGTGAAAACTTCCTCTACAGAGGGCAGGGTATGATAAGCTGTAACGGCTCATCAAGACTGCTTATAGATTACAAGGAGAAAAATCCCGATAGCTATAATCAGATACTCCAATATATGTACGGCAAGAACGGACTGAAATTTACACATTTCAAGGTCGAGATGGGCTCTGATGTCAATACTTCATCGGGCACTGAGCCTACGACTATGAGATATGAGGATGAGAAGGCTGATGTTACAAGAGGTGCGGGTTTTCAGCTTGCGGCTGATATCAAGAAGATAAACCCCGATGTAACGCTTGATATGCTGTGGTGGAGCGAGCCGCGCTGGGTGACCGATGCCAAAGACGTGTACGCGGCAAGGTACAAGTGGTATAAGCAGACGCTTGACGCGGCATACGAAACATACGGTCTTGTGTTCGATTATGTAAGTGCTAACAGAAATGAGCGCGCAGTCGATAATGATTGGATCATATATCTTTCAAAGGCTCTCAAAAGTGAAAAGGATTGTCCGTATGATTACTCTGAGATCAAGATAGTTGCGGCGGACGAATGCGGCACTTGGGGCATATCAAGGCTGATGATGAAGAATAAGGAGCTGTGTGATGCGGTCGATGTGATCGGTTCTCACTACACAAGCTTCGCTGATGATACTACAAAAAAGCTTGCGGAGGAATACGGCAAGGAATTATGGTTTTCCGAGGGAAGCTCACCTATGACATACGCACAGTCGGTATATCGCTATGACGAGGGAAACTCGGGACTTACCGGACTTAACGGCGTGTTTGATGTTGCTAACCGTATGATAACGATGGTAAGCGGCGGATATATGACGCTGTACGAATATCAGCCTGCGGTTGCGGGATATTATGACGGCGTTACCTACTGTCAGAAACAGCTTATAAACGCAAATACGCCGTGGAACGGATATTATACCCTTGACAGCGGTTATTTTATGAATTTGCATTTCTCGCAGTTTATGGATAAAGGCTGGAGCTTAATATTTGACGCTTGCTGCAGCGATGCAAAGGCGGGCGGTGACGGTCATGCACTGGTCGATGCAAAGTACAGCTATATAACCGCTTGCAGTAATGACGGCGACTACAGCACGATAATTACAAACACGACATCAGAGCCTATAACTTATAACTTTGAGGTAACAAACCTCGCAAAAGCGGATAATGAAGTATATGTATGGGAAACAAGAGGTCCTGATGAGGGTCGGGAGTACAACGCAAATTACTTTAAGAAGATCTCGACAGTTATACCCGAAAACGGCAAGTATTCGGTTACAATAAAGCCGTATTCGATGATAACTGTATCAACTTTGAATATATCAGAGCCTGAATTTGATGTGCCGCAGGAAAGCAGCAATACGTTACTTTCGTTGCCGTACACAGATGATTTCGGTTATTCCGATGAGTTCCTTGCTTCAAGAGGAAACGCTCCGCTTTATACTACCGATGAGGGCGGCGCATTTGAGGTTGCCGACAAGGACGGCAAAAAGGTGCTCATGCAGAAGATAACCGCAGATATCAAAGCCGAAGAGTGGGGCGGAACGCCTAACCCGACTACAAACTTCGGTGACGACCGCTGGTATAACTACAGCGTAAGCGCCGACATAATGACAGACGGCGAGGGAAGCTATGCGGGTGTCGGACTCAGATACAGTCTTGCCGACAGCGGCAAGAGCGGCTACAGCGTTACGCTCAACGAGAGCGGCACATGGACACTGTTCGGCGACAAGCGTAAGATCGATACCGGCGAGATAAGCGGTTTTGACGCGACAAAATGGCACAATATAAAGATCTCGGCACTGTATAACGCTATAACAGTGTATGTTGATGATATCAAGATAACTGAGTTCAAGGCGGAAAACGCGGGCTTTGGTTCGGGAAGAGCGGCGCTGTACAGCTCGTACAACAACTGCCTCTTTGACAATGTAGAGGTTGAAGCTACCGATACGGTTCAGCCCTATGTCAATAAGTACGACAACCTCGATGCGATATTCACATACAGCGCGGACGGCTGGGAGCACAACACCATGGACAGCTTCAAGAACTTCAGACGTACGCTCTCGCACGGAACTGAGGGTGCGTCCCTGACTGTGGATTTTGAGGGCACGGGAATAATACTCACAGGTATGCAGAGCGGCGAAGGAACGATCAACGTATCCGTTGATGATAAAAGCATCAAAGAGGGCTATGAGCTGTCTAAGACCGCAAACAGACAGGCATTCATTGTGATAAACGGACTTGAGCAGGGCAAGCACACGCTCAAGCTCGCAGTGACCGGCGGCAAGTGCTCGATAGACGCGGCACAGGTGCTGTACGATTATGAGGCTGTGAATAAAGCTGTAACCAACGAAACGTCATCGGTAGCCGAAAGCACAGATTCATCCGACAGCGTTTCTGAAGATAACGACAAATCAGCGGAAAGCAACGGCGGCGACAGCGGTAAAGGCTCATTCCCGTTTGTTCCCGTTGCCGTAGGAGCGGTTGCTGTGGCTGCCGCAATCGGCGCAGGCGTTGCGATAGCAAAAATGAAAAAGAAGAAAGATTGATAATCAGGAGGGTATATTATGTCAAGATTTGAGATAAGAGATAAGTTTTATTTGGACGGAAAACCGTTCAAGGTAATTTCTGGTTCAATACATTATTTCCGCACCGTACCGGAATATTGGCAGGACAGGCTTGAAAAGCTCGTAAATATCGGATGCAATACAGTTGAAACGTATATTCCGTGGAATTTTCACGAAACTGAAAAAGGAAATTTCAATTGGAACGGAATGCATGATATCTGCCGTTTTATAGAGCTTGCCGATAAACTCGGACTTTATATGATTATCAGACCGTCGCCGTATATCTGTTCAGAGTGGGAATTTGGCGGATTGCCTGCTTGGTTGTTAAAAGACCGTGCAATGCGTCTGAGATGCTCCTACAAGCCGTACCTTAATGCAGTGGACAGTTATTACAGCGTTCTTATGCCCAAGCTTGCACCTTATCAGATCGATAATGGCGGCAATATAATTATGATGCAGATCGAAAATGAGTATGGCTATTATGGAAATGACACGTCATATCTTGAGTTTCTGAGAGATACTATGCGTAAGTATGGCATAACTGTACCGTTTGTGACATCTGATGGGCCGTGGAGTGAATTTGTTTTCAAATCAGGTATGGTTGACGGTGCATTGCCGACCGGCAATTTCGGCTCTTCTGCTGAATGGCAGTTTGGTGAAATGCGGCGTTTTATCGGAGAAGATAAGCCGCTCATGTGTATGGAATTCTGGAACGGCTGGTTTGACGTCTGGGGCGAAGAACACAATATCACAGCACCTGAAAAGGCAGCTCAAGAACTTGATACTCTGCTCAAAAAGGGCAGTATGAATTTCTATATGTTCGAGGGCGGAACAAATTTCGGGTTTATGTCCGGAAAGAACAATGAGAAAAAGACAGGCATAGTGACATCGTATGATTATGATGCACCCTTGACAGAAGATGGTCGAATAACAGAAAAATACGAAAAGTGCAAAGAGGTGATTTCTCGTTATAACGATATAAATGAAGTCCCGCTTACAACACAAATAAGACGTTTGGAATACGGAGAAATCCGATGCACCGCCAAAACCGATCTTTTCAGCACACTTGACAGTATCTCAGACCCGGTAAAGTCGGTGTACCCGCTGAGCTTTGAGGAACTGGACTGCTATTACGGTTATGTTCTTTACAGATTACATATCGGGGAAAATGAAACAGTCAGCACTGTGAGATGCGAAAATACCGCAGACAGAGTACAATGCTTCAGAAACGGCAAATATGCGTTTACGGCTTTTGCCGAAACGATAGGCGAACAGTTTGAGCTTGCTGAAAAATCCGCAGGCGGGATAACCGATCTGCTTGTCGAGAATATCGGAAGAGTCAACTTTGGCACAGGACTTGAGTGCCAGCGCAAGGGTGTTCTCGGCGGAGTAAGAATTAACGATCACAGGCAGTATGGATTTGAAATGTTCACACTTTCACTTGATGAAAATCAGCTTGGCAGAATAGACTATAACAGCGGTTACAATGACGGTGTACCGGCATTCTATAATTTTGAATTTGAAATAAGTGAAACAGCTGATACATTTCTGGATACCGATGGCTTCGGAAAGGGTGTTGCATTTGTTAACGGATTCAATCTCGGCAGATTTTGGGATATAGGCCCTCAGAAAAAGCTGTATATTCCGGCTCCTCTTCTGAAAAAAGGCAAAAATGAAATAGTTATTTTTGAAACCGAAGGAAAAAGTACTGACAGCATCACTTTGTCTGAGAATAACTGAATTTATGTAAGCCTCTGCTTTTATGCAGGGGCTTATTTATCAGCTATTGACACATATGTTATAATAAGAATGTATATACAAATCCCCGAAAGGAAAAATTTTCATATGCAGGAATATGTAATGGGAAACGGTGCTATTGCACTCGGAGCGCTTGCGGCAGGAGTAAATCTTGTTGCGGGATATCCGGGAACACCGTCCTCCGAAATACTCGAAACTATCTCTAAATACCCGCATGACGGAGTACATATAGAGTGGTCGGTAAATGAAAAAGCCGCTATGGAGGTAGCGGCGGCCGCGGCATACAGCGGCGCAAGAGCTATGGTGACTATGAAGCAGGTCGGACTTAATGTTGCGGCTGACCCGCTGATGTCGCTCGCCTATGTCGGCGTAAAGGGCGGAATGGTGATAGTATCCGCCGATGATCCCGGTCCTATCTCATCACAGACAGAGCAGGACACGAGAAGATTTGCGGACTTCTGCCGCATACCGGTGTTTGACCCGTCTTCACCGGAAGAGGCTTTCAACATGATTAAGGACGCGTTTGAGTATTCCGAAAAGTACAAAACGCCTGTCCTGTTCAGACCGACGACCCGTGTCTGTCATGCGTATGCATCTGTTGAAACGCCGGAATATGCTGGTTCTAAGGAATATGAGGGCTTTATAAAGGACTCTAAGAAGTGGGTTATATTCCCGCGACTTTCATTTGCGAACCACGCAATGATAGAAAAGCGCAACGTTGAGATCGGCAAGGATTTTTCGGGCTACCGCGGTAATACGGTCGAGGGCGGAAATTCAAAAAGGGCTGTTATTACATCGGGCATCAGCTATGCTTACACCAAGGAATATCTTAAAGATTATCCCGATATAAAGCTTATAAAGCTTGCAACAGCTTATCCTTTCCCCGAGGAGCTTGTCCTCTCGGCACTTGACGGAGTAGATGAGGTGCTCTGTATAGAAGAACTCAGCCCGTTTATAGAAGAGCAGATATTGAAGCTTGCGGGCAAGCACCACTTACAGCTCAGGGTTTCGGGAAAGCTTGACGGAAAGGTTCAGCCAAGCGGAGAGCTTAGTGCAGACAAGGCGGCGGTTATTCTGAGCGACTTTCTCGGTACTCAGTGCGCAAAGAGCGGCTATGATATGTCCGATGCTCCCGAACTGCCGATACGTCCGCCTGTGCTTTGTGCGGGCTGTCCACACCGCGCTTCATTCTATGCGGTAAAGCAGGCTATGAAGGGCAGAAAGGCTTATTTTTGCGGAGATATCGGCTGTTATACGCTCGGAAACGCAATGCCGCTTGATATGGTCGACACCTGTCTTTGTATGGGTGCGGGCATTACTATGGCGCAGGGCTTCCATTGGACGGATAATGACGGCGTATGCTTCGGCTTTGTCGGTGACTCGACATTCTTCGCGTCTGGTATGACAGGCATTGTAAATGCGGTTTACAATAACGCGGATATGGTGCTGTGTGTGCTTGATAATTCGACAACGGCTATGACAGGTCATCAGCCCCACCCGGGAATTGGCAGAAACCTTATGGGTCAGATAGTCGATAAAGTTGACATTGCAAAGGTGCTTGAGGGTATCGGCGTGAAAAAGGTAGTTACTGTAAATCCACTCGACCTTGACGCATCGGTAAAGGCTGTGCAGGAATGTGCAGATATCCCGGGTGTAAAGGCTGTAATATTCAAATCGCCTTGTATCGCGATATCAAAGCCTACCGCTAAATGCAGAATTTCGGACAAGTGCGTACAGTGTAAGAAGTGTATCCGTGAGATCGGCTGTCCTGCACTTATTATTGCAGACGGTAAGGTGACGATCGACAGCGGACTTTGCACAGGCTGCGGACTTTGCAGTCAGGTATGCCCTGTAAATGCTATAGGAGGTGGAGCTGATGAATAAAAACATACTTATTTGCGGTGTCGGCGGACAGGGAACCGTGCTTGCGTCAAAGATTATAGCGGCGTCAGCTATGATTGAAGGCAGTGCAGTGCATTCTGCCGAAACCATAGGAATGGCACAGCGTGGCGGTTCGGTAACGAGCCATGTAAGGATAGGCGAGGCTTATTCTCCTCTTATCCCCGGCGGTACAGCGGATATGATACTTGCATTTGAGCCGGCAGAAGCAGTCCGCAATCTTTCGTACCTTAAAAAGGGCGGCGTTGTAATAGTAAACAGCGTACCTGTAAAGCCTGTTACAGAGTCACTTATGAACACAGGCTATGACGGAACCGAGATGATAAAATATCTGCAAGATAAATGCGGCTGTGTTGTCATAGACGCAAAGAAGATATGCGAACCGTTCGGTTCGTCGCGATATTTCAATATAGCGATACTTGGCGTTGCGGCGGGAACAGGAAGGCTCGGTATATCAAAGGAAACGATACTCGCCGAGATAGAAAAGCGTGTACCTCAGAAGTTTATCGAAACAAATAAAGCGGCATTTTATGCAGGATATGAGGAGGGCAAAAAGTATGAAGCTCAATGAAAAACAGCTGGCGATGGTTGACGCGCAGATAAAAAGACTTATCAAAACGGACAGCTATTATGGGAAAATTTACAGAGATGCAGGAATTGACGGCGTATCAAGTCAGGAGGATTTTGAGAAGCTTCCTTTCTCGAGCAAGGCGGATTTAAGATATGCATATCCGCTCGGGATACAGGCAGTACCGGATGAAGAGGTAGTGCGTATCCACTCGTCTTCCGGTACGACAGGTAAGCCTGTAATTATCCCTTATACAGCCAAGGACGTTGATGACTGGGCGTTGATGATAGCACGTTGCTATGAAATGGCAGGAATCACCAACAAGGACCGCATACAGATCACGGCAGGATACGGTCTGTGGACGGCGGGCATAGGTTTTCAGGCCGGCTGTGAAAAGCTCGGCGCTATGGCTATCCCGATGGGTCCGGGCAACACAGATAAACAGCTTCAGATGATGGTAGACCTTAAATCGACGGTTCTTACAGCAACATCTTCTTACGCTTTACTTCTTTCCGAGGAGATAAACAAACGCAATATGCGTGATAAGATTTATCTCAAGAAGGGTATTTTCGGCTCTGAGCGTTGGAGCGATAAGATGCGTAACTACATAAAAACTGAGCTTGGCGTTGAAATATACGATATTTACGGTCTTACAGAAATATACGGCCCCGGTATCGGTATCAGCTGTATCGAAGATGACGGTATGCACTACTGGGACGACTATATATATATTGAGATAATCGACCCGAAGACAGAGAAGCCCGTACCTGACGGAGAAGAGGGCGAGGTAGTAATTACCACTCTTGTAAAGGAAGGCGCACCGCTCCTGCGTTTCAGAACACACGATATATCACGCATTATCCCTGAGCCCTGTAAGTGCGGAAGTCATTATCCAAAACTTGATACGGTAAAGGGACGCAGTGACGATATGTTCAAGGTTCACGGCGTAAATATGTTCCCGAGTCAGGTCGAAGAGATACTCGGTATGGTTGATGGCGTATCAAGCGAATATAACATCAATATAGCACATGATGAGAGCATCAACCGTGATGTTATCCTTGTGACGGTTGAAGCAGAGGGCAGAGTAAGCTTTGATGCGACAGGACAGACGATAAAGGAACTGTTCAAGTCAAAGCTCAGCGTTACACCGAAGATAACTGTTGTTCCTGTCGGAACGCTTCCGAGAACGGAGAAGAAGGCAAAACGTGTAATTGACCACAGAGAAGCGTAAATGATATGATATACGAAAATCTCCCGCCGGAAAAGCGGGAGATTTTTTCTACATCTTTATTATGCCGAATGCGTTTGCGACCGAGCTTATAAGAATTATCGCCGCAAATACTGGACACAGATATTTTATCATGAAATTGAATATCTTCTTTCGTTTGAAAGTGCCGTTTTCAACGGTCATTTCCTCTTCAATCTTTTTTACACCCATGACCCTTGAAACAAGCAGACAGGTTGCGATAGCCGCTATCGGCATCATTACCGAGTTTGTAAGGAAGTCAAAGAAATCAAGCATCTGCATTCCGAGTATCTGTGCAAAGCCGAGCGGTCCGTAGCCAAGGCAGGACAATGTACCGAGTGCAACCATAATAACAGTGACTATTACAGTTGCTTTTTTTCGTCCCCAGCCGAGCTGATCCTGAAAGGTCGAAACCGCACTTTCAGTAAGCGCTATAGAGCTTGTCAGCGCCGCACATAAAACAAGGAAGAAGAACAGTATTCCGACAAACGTTCCTGTCGAAAGTCCGGAAAATACTTTTGGCAGAGTTATGAACATCAATGAAGGTCCTGCCTGCAATGTATCGGGATCGCCGCCTGAGAACGCAAATACGGCAGGTATTATCATAAGCCCTGCCATGATCGCAATGCCCGTGTCGAATATTTCAACGTTGGTGGTAGACTTTTCTATTGAAACGTCTTTTTTCATATAAGAACCGAATGTGATCAGAATACCCATTGCTATCGACAGCGAGTAGAACATCTGTCCCATAGCGGATACTACCGTCATCCACGAGAAGTTAGAGAAGTTCGGTATCAGAAAATACTTCACACCCTCAAGTGCGCCCGGCATGGTGACGGAATATGCGGTTATCATTATCGAAAGGATAACAAGCACAGGCATCATAAACTTCGATACACGTTCGATGCCGTTTCGTACCCCTCCGAAAATTACCGCAACCGTAAGCGCCGTGAAGATAAGGAAACATATCTCGGCACTGCCGCCGCTTGATATAAATTCTGTAAAGTATCCGTCCTTTGCAACTCCTGCACTGTTTCCTGCTATATATTCAAACAGATATTTTATGACCCAGCCGCCGATAACAGAGTAGTAGGGCACTATAAGTATCGGTATAACGGCATTTATCCAACCGCCGAGCGTCAGCCACTTTGACTTTCCGAATGAGCGGTATGCGCCGACAGGACTTTTCTGCGTCATTCTGCCGATCGCGGTTTCGGCGGTTATCATTGTATATCCGAAGGTCAGAGCGAGGATAATATATATCAGCAGAAAAATTCCTCCGCCGTATTTTGCCGCAAGATACGGAAATCTCCATATATTGCCCAGACCTACAGATGCACCTGCGGCGGCAAGTACAAATCCGAGCTTGCCCGAAAAAGAACTGCGTTTATGCTTTTGTTTTTCCATTTTTACTCCTTGATAATGATATTTCCTCTTTTTAAATGCAGATATACTTTCGCTGTAAGAACAGTTGCATCTGAAATATGAGGTAATAAAAAATGCCGGAGATATTATTTCTCACAAGTAAGTCCGGTGCGGTGCGTAACGTATTTTGTAAAATTAAGAGGCGCATATGAATTTGAAATAGTCCGAATGTTATTCGTAATAAAATGAAAGGTATCTCCCGACAACACAACATTAAGTATCATTATACTACTTTTTTTATCTGTTGTACAGCGTTTTTACGGCAGAGATGGTAATTAAAGCAAATTCAGTGAACTTTTCCTGTCGCTGTCAATAATCAAAATCCCCCGCTTATAAAAGCAGGGGCATTTTGTTGTGTTTCGTTACTTGTTATTCTTGCGTACAGTTACAGCCATTGCTGTAAGACCGCCTACTGCCGCCACGCCGAGTGCCGCCAGCTCAAAAGCGGGAGCGCCTGTGTTTACATTGCCGGTGCTGTTTGTGCTGTCGCCGGGAGTTGGCTGGGAGATAGTAGCAGGCATTGAAGTATCGTTATCTCCGTTGTCATCGACAGAAGTCGAGCCGCCGGGAGTGATTATTTCCTCTGCACCGCTTACAACGCCGTCTACAATGTCCTCTGCGCCGTTAAGCACACCGTCAATGATGTTATCGCCATCTGCCGCAGATGCTGATAAACCGCATAAGCTCATAGCGGCTATGGAAGCTAAAATAGCAACTGTCTTTTTCATACCGTTTTTTCCTTTCGTTCATTCGGATCATTAGGATTTCTGTATCCGTTTTGCTGTTCGGCATATTTATTATCAATATGCTGTGCGTTATTATTATGAGCGTATAAAAAAACGATATTCTGTAAAAACGCAGAAATGAGATGGTATAAATTACAAAAACGGCAGTATCGCAACCGCCGTTTTTGATGATATACAAATTTTTAATTATTCAAACAGATTTCCGAACTGCTTTACAAACGCATCTGCCACCACAGTGCCGCCCTCGCCGTTCGGGTGACCGCCGTATACAGCCTTTGCGGGCTCATCTGCGGTCGAGAGCAGAGAAGCAAAGTCAAAGAACTTTGCACCGTATTTTTCGGCAATTGCCGGAATTTTCTCGTTGAGTGCTGTTCTGATGCCCTCGTTTGTTTTCTTGAAGTCCTGAGGAGGTGCATTGAACAGTATTACATCACAGCCTTTTTCGGTAAGATACGAAACTATCGTGTCGAGATATTCCTCTATTTCTTCCGCTGTGCTTTTCTTTCCGCCGTATTTGCCTGAAATGATATCGTTTGTGCCGAATGCAACGAGAACCGTGTCATACTGTGACACTCTTGACAGCCAGTTCTCGTTTGCGGCGGCATCGCTTGCCCTTGCCCAGCCAAGACCGCAGTTGAAGAAAGAAACATCGCTTCCGAGCTGTGCGGATATCTTTGAAGCCCAGAACTCATATTTCATCAGCTCTGTCTGACAACCTTGTGTTATGCTGTCGCCGATCGCGGCTACTGTATGCTTAACCTCTCTCTTCGCTCCGATAAGCTGGGGGAGCGGGATATTATCGCAGTACGCAAAGGTTTCACCGTCGGCTGAGCTTGTGGTCGAAGTAAGGGTTGACATCTTGTTGCATGGAATACCCTCGCCGGATACCGTCCACTCCCACACAAGATAATGACCCTCGGGGATATTTATTGTAACAGGGTCGCTCCAGTAGCTTTCATCGGAGGCTACCTCTTTTGTCGTCTTACCGCCGAATGTTACGGGTGTACGGTTTGTGATTTTGTCCTCGGTGCTTGTACCGCCGTCTGCGATAACAGCGTTTGACACGGTATATGTGCCGCCGTCTTTACCGACAAATGCATCCTTGCCCTTCGCATAGGTCGAGTCAACCATATTTGTAAAGAAGAACTTGTATTCAAGCTCTCCGTACTGCTCAACAGGCAGATATGCTCTGTAGGTTATGTTTTCGGCTTTTTCTATATAGAAATTGTTGCCGGTCGACACAACGGTGTTAGAAACATATGTCGTAAAGTCGGTGACAGGCTTTTCGGGCTTTGATGATGTATCGGAGGAATTTTCTGCGGACGCTTCTGAGGAGGTGTCGGAAGCTGTCGTGCTGTCGGCGGCTTCGGAAGCCTCAGAAGATGCCGTGCTTTCGGCAGATGAACTCTTTGATGAGCTGTCTGTCGGCTGTGAACTGCAGGCTGTCACTGCGCATATCGATAATGCAAGGAGCAGTGTGGTAATTGATTTTGCTTTCTTCATAGATCGTATCCTTTCACAGATATATTCAAGGCGGCGACTGCATAAAATAGTCTGCCGTCTGCCGCCTGTTTATTGAACTTGAATTACCGCATTTTATTCTATTCCGGCTGATTGTCTGACGCTTTTCCAGCTGTTGTCGGCAATTACGTAATTATCGCCGTTTTTCTCGCCGTAGGGTATATAGAAATCGGTTATGCTCGAGCTTGTCTGGGCAAGGGTATAGAGAATAGCCTTTATCTTTGCGTCATAGTCGCCCTGCTCGATGTTTGTATTTGTAAAATTGATTATAAAATCAATGTATCCGGCGAGCGTCTTTTCGCCTGTTCCGATGAAGTTTTGGTCGATGAATGCCGAAATAGCCGTCGCAGATACCTTGCAGGGATAAAGCTCGTCCTTCACACCGTAATCCGGAAGTGTAAGATAAGTGTACATCTGGTCGGCTGTAAAGATCTGCGTACCCTGCTTTATCACCGTAACGGTGTTGTCCTTCTTGTTCTCGTACTTTATTTCACTCGGGATAGTAAGCGTTGTGTTTCCCACCATATCAAAAAGCTCGCTCAGGGTAGATTTTGTAAATCGTATGTATTTGTTTATTGTAAGTCCGGTCTTTTCGGAAAGCTGTTTTGCTACTTCTGTTTCACCCGATTGCTCGCATATCTGCTTTATTGTGCCGCCGTTAAGCTCTGTGCCGGGAAGATACGGCATAAGTACAAAAGTGTTTGCTGTGGCACGGTAGGTCACGGTCATATATTTATCTGGAACTGTGTCCGCATCGTTCGAGAGAGTGAGCAGAACAGAAAAATTATAAGACGAGTCGGGGGTAAAAGCAGTGCCTTGTTGCTGTGAAACATTTACGGTAGTGTCGTTCTTCTGCGACTCGTAAAAGCTGTTTAGCAATATAGTTGATACAAGCACTACAAGAACTCCTGTAATAATGAAGGTTATAGCGTAAATGTACCAGTTGCTTCTTCTTTTTATCAATTTTATCAACCTCCGAAGGCTTGAAATTTACTCAGAAAAATAGTATAATACTATAATAGCACAAAATGAGAAAAAAAACAAGGTGTATTTTTCGGTCGCAGGATTTGCATTCCTGCTGCTTTTTCCGTTACTAATTTATGTAAAGAGGTTATAGTATGAACAGATTTTTAAAGCGTGCGTGGGCTGAGATCGACCTCGATGCGCTTACACATAACTACAATGAGATCAAAAAGCTTGCGAAGGGCAAGGAGATACTTGCAGTGGTAAAGGCGAACGCATATGGTCATGACGATAAGGCGGTATGCCTTAAGCTTCAGGAGCTTGGCGTTAAATATTACGGCGTATCAAATCTCTGGGAAGGCGAAAAGCTGCGTCAGCATGGGATAACGGGCACTGTATTGACATTCGGTTACACCGATGAAGACTATTTTGACGAACTGCTCGAATACGGCATTACCCAGACTGCGGGCAGTGTGCAATATGCAAAGGAGCTCAGCGATTATGCTGTAAGCAAGGGCGTAAAGCTTCCTGTACACATAAAGGTAAACACAGGTATGACCCGTGTCGGAATTGACACCGAAGAAGAAATGCTCGAAATTCTTGCTATGCCCGGGCTTGACTGCAAAGCGGCGTATACTCACTTTGCGGCGGCTGACAGCTTTGAACCGTCGGATATAGAATATACGAACAGACAGCAGGAAAAGCTGATGAAGATAGCAAGCGACAAGGGACTGCTTATCCACTCGCAGAACAGCGGAGGCATAGTATATCACGGCGAGTTCGGCGGCGATATCGTTCGTGCCGGAGTTATCCTCTACGGTCACTGCCCGAACTATCCGCTTGAAGTGCCGTTTGAGATGAAAAGCGTTATGACGGTAAAATCCGTTGTTTCACAGCTCAAAACTATTCCTGCCGGCACTCAGATAAGCTACGGCAGAACATATACCGCCGATAAGGAAATGACAGTTGCCGTTATACCGATAGGCTATGCCGACGGTTATTTCCGTGATTTCAGCTCAAAGGGAAAGATGCTGATAAACGGCGTTCTGTGTCCTGTTGTCGGCAGGGTATGTATGGATCAGACCATTGTCGATGTAAGCCAAGTACCTGATGTCAAGACTGGCGATATAGTCTATGTATATTCCGACAAGTGCGAGGAAACCGGCGTTGACTATAACGCAACCCTTATCGGAACTATCGGATATGAGCTTACCTGCGCGGTCGCACTGCGTATACCGAGAGTTGTTATCGAGAATGGAAAGGTCAAGGAAGTAGTACGCTACGGACTTATTTAAGTACGCTTTATGATATGAGAATAAAAGCTCCCGCGGGCATTTACCCACGGGAGCTTTGTGCTGTATATGGTCATTGTATTTATCCGGGCTTTTTAGCTCCGCAGTTTGAGCAGAAATTCTGTCCGGGTGCGTTCTTACTGCCGCATATGCAGTACCAGTCGCTATCCTGAGGAACAGTCGCATTCATCGCATTACTTGCGGGCTGACCTGTCGGAGCTGTGTTGCTCTGTGCAGCAGTCTGATAATTCTGTTGCGGCTGTCCGTAATAGTTGTTATAGTTGTTATAGTTGCTCTGATAAGGCTGCTGACCGCCATTCTGACAGCCGTAACCACCCTGATATGAGTTGATATTCTGATAATTCGGCATATTGTATGACTGCTGAGCCGCCGTGTTCTGCGCGGCTGCTGCGGTAAGCGCCTTGTCGGCAATGGTTTTGAAGCCTATCACGGACGCGAATATTCCGAAAGCGGTTATAAATACGCAGAATACCATAGCTACAATAAGACCTGTTGTGATCATTGAAAGCGCAAAGTCTACAGCCTCACTCGCTGTGGCAAAGCCTTCATAGTCAAGATCGCCGCTTGCGACAGCCTCCCACATCAGCTCTCTGAACGCTTCACCGCCGAAAAATCCGTTGAGAATGCCGAGCGTCACGACGCTTATCAGCTCAAAGAACGAAAGTATCGCCGTGATTATTGTTGTTGTCATAACACCTGTACGCTTGCTTGTTGTAGGCGTCTGCTTGTACTTTGAGCACAGTACAAGCACCACTATTGCCAATGCTATAAGTATCAATGTCTTAAATCTCCTTATCGATAATGCTTACCTTATGTGTCCGCAGTATATGCAGAATTTATTATCCGACTCGTTATACTTGCCACAACTTTTGCACTGCCATGCGGTGTTTTCGGTCGTAAAGCTCTGCTGAACATTTGCGGCAGATTGTGTGCGGTATATCTGCTGTGCCCTTGCGGCGTTTACTCTCTGCTGTTCTCTGTAAGCCGCGGAGGTGAGCTCATTGTTGCTCATACACTTGTATCCCTTGATACAGGCGATGACACTCAGAGTGATAACGCCGCCGTAGTATATCACGGTGACTGCGAATGCCATCGAAGAGAACACCGAAAGACCCGGAAAGAAGCTGCTGCTTTCCGTAGCGTAATATGAGGGGATCACGCCGAACAGTACAGCGATTGCTTTTATTCCGGTCAGTACTGTAAGGATAACAGTTATAGCTTTAATGCCCGTTCGCTTTGACAGGGTCGGATAATCTTTGTACGAACCGCACAGAACGAGCAACGCTATCGCAAGACCTATATGAAGCATACGGGTTCCTCCTTACTGACCGTTTGGGTTTCCTGAGGGCACGTTTTTCTTAGCGCCGCACTGTGAACAGAAATCTCCGCCTATATCCTTGTTTACCATACCGCATACGTTGCATTGCCAAGTGTTGTACTGAGGCTGCTGCATACCCTGCGGAGGAGTCTGATAATACTGACTGTACTGTTGCTGAAGCGCGGTTGCCTTGTCAAAAGCTTTTTTCTTCAGCTCTTTATCCGACAGTGTGGTATATCCGACGATGCACACTATAATACCCGCTATCACAGTCGCGATAACTACTATATAGTACGAAACATATATGGCGTATTCGCTTGTGCCGGGCGTGAAGGAAGAGAAATTATAGCTTGTGAAATAGTCGTAAGGATTGCACAGCAGTCTGAAAAAGTCTACTTTAAATAAAAGCAGAAGTGAGTCAAAGACTGTCAGCAGTACTGTTGTTGCGGTAAGTGATTTTCTCTTTCCGAGAGTGGGCTTTCTTCTGTACTTAGCGGTTATAACAAGTACGGATATTATGAATACCACAACTGCTACATAAAATATAAAACCGTCAAAAAGGTTGGACAGCAGTTTATCCGCAGTGCTCTGATAGCCGTCTGAATTATCTGTGTAAAGCTCGAGCAGACGTGATGCCGATAATAATTTGTTCATGTGCTACCTCCTGAAAAATTTTTGTAAAACTTTTTTCTTTTTGTTTGCGGTGAAGCCTTGTTATTTACTGTAAAAGCTTACCTTAATGTGATTTTACCACATTATGCGGCAATTGTCAATCGGGAAAAAATATTGACATTCGTTACAGTTGGATATATAATAAATATTAGCAAATCGGTGCGACATTATCAAATACAGGAGGACACCGTTTTTTGAACGGTGTAGCGCGTACCGTGGAAAGGAATATTATTATGGCAGTTTTAGTAACAGGCGGAGCAGGATATATCGGCTCGCACACTTGCGTGGAGCTTCTTAACGCAGGCGAAGATATTATTGTGATAGACAACTTCTACAACTCAAAGCCCAAGGCTATTGAGGCAATAAAGGAGATAACAGGCAGAGATTTCAGATTTTATGAGAACGACTGCTGCGACAGAGAAGCGCTCGACAGGATCTTCAGAGAGAACTTTATAACGGAAGTAATACATTTTGCGGGCTACAAGGCGGTAGGTGAAAGCTGTGTAAAGCCTATAATGTACTATGAGAACAATATCAATTCAACTCTTGCGCTTATCGAAACAATGCAGAAGTACGGCTGTAAGAAGCTTGTATTCAGCTCAAGTGCTACAGTTTACGGCATACCTGATAAAGTACCTGTGACCGAGGACTTCCCATTAAGCGCGATCAATCCTTACGGCTCTACAAAGCTTATTATAGAGAATATGTGCAGAGAGCTGTATGCTTCCGATGATCAGTGGAGTATTATACTTTTACGTTATTTCAATCCTATCGGTGCGCATGAGAGCGGCAAGCTCGGTGAAGATCCCAACGGCATACCGAACAACCTTATGCCTCTTATCCTCCGCACAGCGGCAGGCAAGATGGCAACGCTGAGCGTATTCGGCAACGACTATCCTACACCGGACGGCACTTGCGTAAGAGATTACATTCATGTTGTAGACTTAGCACTTGGTCACGTTGCTGCGATAAAGGCTGCAAGAGCTCATACAGGCTGTCCCGCATACAACCTCGGCACGGGCAAGGGCTATTCTGTGCTTGAAATAATCAATGCATTTGAAAAGGTAAACAAGGTAAAAGTTCCTTATGTAATAACAGGCAGACGTCCCGGTGATGCCGCCGCTTGCTACTCCAATCCCGCTCTCGCTAAGAAGAAGCTCGGCTGGACTGCAAAGAGAGGTCTTGAGCAGATGTGCCGCGACAGCTGGAACTATATCAAGGCAAACTCATAAATTCTCTGTTTCAGACGATAATATAACGAACGGATATACACAAAAAAGCCGCTCGGCGCATAGGCTGTGCCGTGCGGCTTTTCTTATGATGAACGGAGATAATATGAAATTCACATTCTGCCCGGACTGCGGAGCAAAGCTTATCGGACGTGCGATAGGCGATGACGGCGATGTGCCGTACTGCGAGCGTTGCAACCGTCCGTGGTTCGATATATTCTATAACTGTGTGATAGTGCTTGTAAAACGCGGTGATAAATACGCCCTTATCCGCCAGCACAGCGGTGACGGTACAATAAGTGAGGACAGATATGTTTGCGTATCGGGGTATATAAAGACAGGCGAAACGGCAGAGCAGGCGGCGGTACGAGAGGTCACGGAGGAGCTTGGCTTAAAGCCGCTTTCGGTACACCTTGTCGCAACATATGCCTATAATAAAAAGCCGATGCTTATGACAGGCTTTCTTGCCGAATTGCCCGAGGGCGAATTTTCGCTTTCCGATGAACTTATAACCGCACAGTGGTTCGATGAAACAGATGCCGCAAAAAAACTGGCGGATAGTTCGGTCGCAAAGCTGTTATTCAAAGATATAAAAGGAGAAAAGCTATGAAAAAAGATTTACCGCCCATAGAGCCTTACGAGCGCACAGCGCACTACTATGAAACCGACAGAATGGGTATAATACACCATTCCAATTATATAAGGTGGTTTGAGGAAACGAGAATACACTACCTTGAAAAGGCGGGCTACCCTTATTCCGAGATGGAAAGGGACGGAGTTATGATACCGGTGCTTTCGGCGGAATGCACATATAAGAACGCTGTGCGCTTTGACGAAACTGTGTTGATTGACCTTAAGATCACGGAGTTCAACGGCTTCAAGATGACTATCGATTACATAGTGAAAGGTAAGGAAAACGGCGATCTGAAAGCCACCGGCAGAACACGTCACTTCTTTGTCAATAACGATTTCAAGCCTATCAGGGTAAAGGACAAGTACCCACGCGTATACGATGTGTTCAACGATCGCAAGGAGGAAGAATGAAAAGGATAAATATAAACGAGAATGGTATCAACATAGTGTTCGATATTGAGGACAACGGACAGATAAAGATGATGCACTTTTCGGCTCTGCCGTTCAATGAAAACGACATATGGGACGAGATGTTTGAAAAGGATCATTTAGGTTGCTTTGATATAGCGCAGGTTGAAATTGCGGGACTTGACCGTCCCTGTGAGCGCCACGGAACAAAGTACATAGTGACTGCTCCTGCCTACAGACTGAAATACAAGGACTTTTCCGATACCCGTGATAATATCGGCAGACTTATAAAGGTAACGCAGTATGACGAGCCGACAGGAATAGAGGTTATCAGCACATTCCGTTTCTATGACGGAATAAGCATAGTGCGCACCTATACGGAAGTGAGAAACACCTCGGCTACCGAAACCTACACGCTGACCTATGTTTCATCGTTCAACTATCTCGGCTTTGAAAAAGAGGGTATTCTTCCCCGCGATGATAAGTTTATCATAAAGATACCGCATAACTCGTGGCAGAAGGAAATGCTGTGGCAGGACTACACCTTTGAACAGCTCGGTATGCCGCAGTCGCAGAAAGACGGCTGGGAACACTGCGGTAAAGCGATAAGCATTACTAATATCGGCAACTGGTCGACAAACGAATATCTCCCTATGGGGTATATTCAGAACACTGAAACAGGAAACGGGCTTTTCTGGCAGATAGAGCATAACGGCTCGTGGCACTGGGAGATAAGCGACCAGAGAGGTCACTTCTATCTTGCACTCAGCGGACCTGACGAACAGCAGTCGCACTGGTTCAAAAATCTTGCGCCGGGCGAAAGCTTTACATCAGTTCCTGCCGCGGTAGGCGTATGCCGCGACTTTGACGAGGGTATGGGCGAGCTTACAAGATACCGCAGAGCTATCCGCAGAAAGAATACGGACAACGAAAAGCTTGCCGTTATCTTCAACGACTATATGAATTGCCTGTGGGGCGACCCTACAGAGGAAAAGGAAATGCCGCTTATAAAAGCTGCCGCAGAGGCAGGCTGTGAGTACTATTGCATTGACTGCGGCTGGTATGCGGACGGCTTCTGGTGGGACAGCGTGGGCGAGTGGCAGGAGAACCGCCGCCGCTTCCCGAACGGACTGAAAAAAGTCACCGATGAGATAAGAAAATACGGTATGATACCGGGTGTATGGCTTGAAATAGAGGTTATGGGCATAAACTGCGAGATGGCAAAGAAAGTGCCGGACGAGTGGTTCTTTATGCGCCACGGAAAGCGAGTATATGACCGTTCTCGTTATCAGCTTGATTTTTCCAACCCCGAGGTCAGCGCCTATGCAGACAGTGTAATTGACCGCCTTGTAAAAGACTATGGCGTAGGCTATATCAAGATGGACTACAATATTGAGCCGGGAATAGGCACAGAGGTAGGCTGTGACAGCGTGGGCGAGGGACTTATGCGCCACGAAAAGGCATATCTTGCTTGGCTTGACGGCGTGTTTGCGCGTTATCCCGAACTTATCATAGAAAACTGCTCGAGCGGCGGTATGAGAATAGACTATGCGATGCTCAGTCGTTATTCGATCCAGTCGACAAGCGACCAGGACGATTACAGAAGATATGCAACGATAGCGGCAAACGCACCGACAGGACTTTGCCCCGAGCAGAGCGCTATATGGTCATATCCGCTGACAGACGGCGACAGGGAAGAGGTCGTGTTCAATATGGTGAATGCAATGACACAGCGTATCCATCAGAGCGGACACCTTGCAAACCTGAGCCCCGAGCGAATGTCACTTGTAAAGGAAGCGCTCGACTGCTACAAGAATATCCGCGGCGATATCAAAAATTCCGTGCCGTTCTGGCCTTTAGGTTTATCTCATATCGGCGATGAATGGGTCACGCTCGGACTTAAATCGGGCGATAAGGCTTATCTTGCCGTGTGGCGCAGGCAGGGAAAGAGCGATTGCTGTAATATCCCGATAAGATACGCTACGGAAAACGCAAAGATACGCTGTATCTATCCGTCTTTTGACGAGGGTAAGCATACGTTCAATCCGCTGTCAAGGTCGCTTTCCGTAAAACTGCCCGAATGCTTTACCGCAAGACTTTTTGAAATAGATCTGTGATGAAAGGGTCAAGTGTTGACTTTTATACTTTAGTGTGGTAAAATAGTAGTATTATCATAGGGGTACTGTATCCCGTGGCTTTTAAGAAAGGGAAACACAATGAACACAAAACTTGTTTCAAAGGATAAGGACGAGCTTTTCAAGGCAATAATGGAGCTTAGAAGCGTTGAGGAATGCTATAATTTTTTTGAGGATCTGTGCACCATAAGAGAGCTTGAGTCTATGGCTCAGCGTCTGCACGTTGCAAAGCTTCTTGTTGAGGGCAGAGTGTACAGCGATATCGTTGAAGAAACGGGAGCCAGCACAGCTACGATAAGCCGTGTAAACAGATCCTTACAGGGCGGTAATGACGGCTACTCCATCGTATTTGACAGAATGAAGGATAAAGACTGACCGAAAGGGTGATAATATGTCGGCATACGGTTGTTTTGCGGACGTTTACGACACGCTGACTTCCAATATCGACTATAAGGAGCTTGCTGAGTATTACGACAGGATAATTACTTCTCACGGCGGGAAAAAGGGCATACTTCTTGACCTCGCCTGCGGCACAGGCAGTATGTCGATGCAGTTTTCCGCTCTCGGATATGATGTCATCGGGGTGGATCTCAGCACCGAAATGCTGAGTATCGCTAAGGAAAAGCCGCACGATAACATAGAATATCTGTGTCAGGATATGTGTGAGCTTGATATGTACGGCACTATAGATGTGACTGTATGTGTGCTTGACAGCATTAACCATCTTGACAGCGCAGAGGATATACTGCGGTGCTTTAAGTCGGTATCGCTCTTCTGCGACCCGACGGGACTTTTCGTTTTTGATATCAATACTGTAAGAAAGCACAGAGAGGTGCTTGCGGATAATACATTTGTGTACGATATGGAGAAAGTCTACTGCGTGTGGCAGAATTATATCGATAAGGACAGTAACGACAACAGGGTAGATATAGCGCTTGATATCTTCACGGAAAATGAAGACGGTGCATTCGATCGCTCATATGAGGATTTTTCGGAGATAGCTTTACCGCTTGAAGAAATTGAAGAATTACTGCATAAGGCAGGATTTAAAATTCTTGAAAGATATAATTATATGACAACTGAAAAGGGCAGTGAGGACAGCGAAAAGGTGCTTTACTGCTGTGCAAAGGAAGCAGAATAAATGGGAAAGATAGTAAGAGCATTATCGGCGGACGGCAGTGCGCTTTGCAGTGCAATTGACACCACCGATATTGTAAACGAAATACACAGAATACACGGCACATCGGCTACAGCGTCAGCGGCGGCAGGCAGACTTGCCACTGCGGCTTGTATTATGGGTGCGCTTATGAAGAACGAAACCGACAGACTTGAACTGCGAATAAACGGCGGCGGAAAGATCGGAACGATAACGACCGTTGCCGACTACAGAGGTAATGTCAAGTGCTGTATTGATAACCCTTATGCGGATCTGCCGCTTAATGCCAAGGGCAAGCTTGATGTCGGCGGTATAGTCGGCACTGACGGTTATCTTACGGTAATAAGAGATCTCGGAATGAAAGAGCCTTATGTCGGACAGGTGCCGATCATCAGCGGTGAGATTGCAATGGATGTAACACAGTACTATGCCGTAAGCGAGCAGATACCTACTGTTTGTGCGCTCGGCGTGCTTGTTGATACCGACCTTACGATAAAGAAGGCGGGCGGCTATATGATACAGCTCGTGCCGCCTGTTAATGAAGCCGCTATCGACTTTATAGAAGAGAATATAAAGGATATGCAGTCCGTGACAAAAATGCTCGAGGACGGACTTACTCCCGAAGAGATAGCGCTCAAAGGACTCAAGGGTCTTGACGGCGAGATACTTGACAGCTGGGAAGCACAGTATTACTGCGACTGTTCAAGAGAACGCACCGAGCAGGTGCTGATAACGCTCGGCAAGGAGGAGCTTGCAAAGCTGGCTGATGAGGATCCGGTCACGGAGGTGTGCTGCCATTTCTGCGATAATAAATATAGGTTCACATCAGACGAGTTGAGAGAACTTATCAAGAGGATATGATTTCTTATGAAAAAATGGCTTGTCAGAAATACGGACAATACACTTGCGATGAAGCTTAAGACCGATACCGGTCTGCCGATGCTGCTTTGCAGTCTGCTTGTCGGAAGAGGAATATACACAGCCGATCAGGCACAGCAGTACTTTAACGGTACTGAGCTTTCCGACCCACTGCTTATAGCTGATATGGATAAGGCAGTACAGGCAATCGAGGAAGCGGTCGACAATGAGGTAAAGATAACTGTTTACGGCGACTATGACTGTGACGGCGTTACATCTACCGTTATGCTGTACACTCACCTTGACGCTATCGGCGCAGATGTACAATGGTACATACCAACCCGCGAAGAGGGTTACGGACTGAATGAAAACGCGATACGCAAACTGCACGACGATGGCACAGGGCTTATAATCACGGTCGACAACGGCGTTTCCGCCGTCAATGAAGCGGAGCTTATATATGAGCTCGGTATGAAGCTTGTTATAACCGACCACCATCAGCTCCCAGAGATCCTGCCGAGAGCCGAAGCTATAGTAAATCCGCACAGGCGTGACGATACATCGCCTTATAAGGAGCTTGCGGGTTGCGGCGTAGCATTAAAGCTCATTATGGCGCTTGAACGTGATGTTGAAGGTGTTCTTGAGCAGTATGCCGACCTAGCGGCGATCGGCACTATAGGCGATGTTGTCGCACTGACAGGAGAAAACCGCATAATAGTTAAGCGTGGACTTCTTGAAATGCAGTACAGCGAAAATCAGGGACTTCAGGCGCTTATCAATGCGGCAGGACTTGATGCTGAAAGTATTACTTCTACAGGCATAGCGTTCGGCTTATGCCCCCGTATAAATGCCGCAGGACGTTATGACAGTCCGAAAGCGGCGGCTGAACTTTTTCTGGCTCAGACCGGGCAGATAGCCGAGATAAAAGCGCAGGAGCTGAATGAGCTGAACGTGAAAAGAAAGCAAATTGAGAGCGATATACTTGATTCGGCAAAGGCACAGCTTATGTCAGACTCTAAAGCGTTCAATTCACGAGTGCTTATTGTATGCGGCGAAGGCTGGAACCACGGTATAATCGGCATAGTCAGCGCAAGATTGCTTGAGCTGTACGAAAAGCCGTGTATAGTTATCGGTATCGAGGGTGATGAGGCAAGAGGCTCAGCAAGAAGCATAGAGGGTTTTTCGCTCTACACGGCACTTGACGCGTGCAGTGAACATCTGACGCGGTTCGGCGGACATACAAAGGCGGCAGGCTTTTCTCTGCCGAAAGATAAGGTCGAAGATTTTGTCGCACAGCTGAGAGCTTATGCGGACGAGAAATTTCCGTCAATGCCTGTCATGACAGTAGAAGCGGATATAGAGCCTGAGCTTTCCGACCTTGAAATATCGTCTGTTGAAAATCTGCGTCATTTACAGCCATACGGAGAAGAAAACAACGCTCCGCTGTTTTTGATGAGAAATTGTACGGTATTATCGTCAAGACCGCTTAAAGACGGCAAATACACGTCATTTACAGCTGAGTATAAGGGCTCGCAGTTCAAATTTCTCTGCTTCGGTATGCCTTTTGATAAGTTCGGGTATTATCCGGGAGATAAGGTAGATGTGCTCAGTAATTTGGAGATTAACGAATATAATGATAAAAAGAGCGTCAGTGTAAGAGTAAAGGATATACGCAGAAGCGATTTTCCGCAGGATAAATACTTCGCCGCCAGGAACTTCTATGAGAAGATACTGAGAGGCGAAAAAACAGATCCAAGACTGCTTAAACGTATTCTGCCCGATAAGGAGAATATGAAGCTGCCGTTTGACCTTGCAAGGCAGATGACCTCGGTGGAGTCCGCCGCACAGATCGCAATGTCACACGGAATGAATTACTGCCTGTTTATGATGTGTCTGCACGTTTTTGCGGAGTTCGGGCATCTTAAGCTTGATAAGATAAACGGCACGATGGAGTTTATAAAGGGTGGCAGACGCATAGAGCTTGAAAGCTCATCGGTTGTAAGATGTATAAGAAAGTCATGCAGCTGAAAAATACGGAGCGAACGGAGGCGATAAGCATGACATATACGATAGATATGCTTATTGATAAAATAAAGGACGTAGGAAAGAGCTATGACCTTGATAAAATACAGGCGGCTTACGAGCTGGCGGAAAAAGCGCACGACGGTGTTTTCCGCTCGTCCGGAGAGCCTTACATTACACACCCTGTAGCGGTAGCATATATACTTGTAGAGCAGTTTTGTATGGATACTGATACTATATGTGCCGCGCTTCTTCATGATGTAGTCGAGGATACCGATGTCGGACTTGACGTTATACAAAAGAAGTTCGGCGAGGATGTCGCTCATCTTGTTGACGGCGTTACAAAGATAGGTCAGGTTCCCCTTAACACCCGCGAAGAACAGCAGGCAGAGAATATCAGAAAGATACTTATCGCAATGTCGAAGGACATTCGTGTTATAATCATAAAGCTTGCCGACAGACTTCATAATATGAGGACGCTTGCGAGCAGACCGCCCGAAAAGCAGCGCAAGACCTCTCTTGAAACGATGAATTTCTACGCACCTATAGCTCACAGGCTCGGTATCAGTGATGTAAAGGAAGAAATGGAAGACCTTGCCCTGCGCTATCTTGATCCTTACGGCTTCAAGGAGATAGAGTCGCTTCTTGATGTCCACAAGGATGAACGTGATACATTCATCGATAAGATAAAGGGTATGATAAGAGAGCGTATATCGGACATTCAGCCACCGCCGATAATCGAGGGCAGGGTCAAGAGCATATACAGCATCTATAAAAAGGTATACATCAAGGGTAAGGATTTTTCTGAGATATATGATATCTATGCGGTAAGAATTATTCTTCAGACAGTAGTCGAATGTTATAATGTGCTCGGAATAATACACGATATGTTCCGCCCTATACCTTACCGTTTCAAGGACTATATAGCAATGCCGAAGCCTAACCGCTATCAGTCGCTCCATACGACGGTTATCGGCAGAGAGGGTATACCTTTTGAAGTACAGATAAGAACGCAGGAGATGCACAATACCGCTCAGTACGGTGTTGCGGCGCACTGGAAGTATAAAGCGGGAATATCGGGAAATGTTGCCGGTGAAAAGCGTTTCGACTGGATAAGGCAGCTGCTTGAGCAGCAGCAGGAGGCTGATGATGTCGAGCAGATATCCGAGGCAATAAAGGTCGATCTTGCTCCCGATGATGTATATGTATTCACTCCTAAGGGTGATGTTATAACACTGCCGGCAGGCTCTAACGTTATAGATTTTGCCTACGCTATCCATACGCAGGTAGGTAACAAAATGACAGGCGCTAAGGTCGGCGGCAGAATGGTGCCGTTTGACCATACGCTCCACACAGGCGATATCGTTGAGATACTGACAAGCGGCAGCGATAATTACGGTCCTAACCGCAACTGGAGCGAGATAGCAAAGACAAACGAAGCAAAAGCGAAAATAAGAGCGTGGTTCAAGCGTGAACGCAGAGAAGAGAATATAGAATGCGGTAAGGCGGCATTTGAAAAGGAGATCCGCAGAAACAACATTACTGTTGACGATGATATCCTTTTACAGGCGGCTCACCGTCAGCGCCTATCAACGGTCGATGATCTGTATGCGGCTATAGGCTACGGTGGCGTACAGCTTACAAAGATAATCACGCGCCTTAAGGAAGAACAGATAAAGCAGCAGCGTTTTAACGCGGCTCAGGCGCAGCCTATCGATATTGAAAAGACTATAGCTGACAACAACAAGAGAGCGCAGAAGAACGGAGTCGTTCTTGACGGTATCGACGACTGCGCGGTAAAGTATGCGCAGTGCTGTAATCCGCTCCCCGGTGATGATATAATGGGCTTTATCACCCGAGGTTATGGCGTGTCTATCCATAAGGCAGACTGTCAGAATGTCAAGCTCGGTATGCAGGGCGAAAACAAGGACAGATGGGTCAAGGCTCACTGGGCGGTAAATTCAAGCAGTGCGTTCAGAGCGACTGTTGATATCATCGCAGATGACAGAACGGCGCTTATTGCAGATGTCACAACGGCTATTGCAAGTAATCATCTGCCTATACACGAGATCAACGCGCACTATCTTAAAAACGGCAACGCAAATATAATTCTTACTATAGAAGTCAGCGGTATTGACCAGCTGAAGAGCATTATACTGCGTCTTCAGAAGATACCGGGAGTGATCTCTGCCGAAAGGACAGGTAAACAGTAATGGAAGTAAAGACGCTTACTTTAGGTGAACTTGGAACAAATTGCTATATCGTAACGAGCGCCGCGGGAAATGCCGCAGTGATCGATCCTGCCGATGATGCACAGCGTATACTGGATACGCTGAGTGCGGAAAATGCGGAGCTGAAGATGATATTGCTTACGCATGGTCATTTTGATCATACCGGAGCTGTTGCAGATCTGAAAGAACAGACAGGCGCAAAGGTGTACATACACGCAAAGGACGAATGTATGCTTGACGACACAATAAAGAATGTTGCGTATCTTTGTCCTGATTATTCATATAAACCGTTTACGGCAGACGTTTTGCTTTCGGGCGGTGATATAATACGCCTTGACGAGGTAGAGTTCAGCGTTATGAGCACTCCGGGACATACGGCAGGCAGTGTGGTTTTCTTTGCGGATAACTGTATGTTTGCGGGTGATACGATATTTGAAGGCTCGGCAGGCAGAACCGACTTCTATTCGGGAGATTACATTGCACAGCGCAACAGCCTTGCGAGGCTTGCGGCACTGCGCGAGGATTATCTGATTTACCCGGGTCACGGAGGAACTACTACATTAAAGCAGGAAAAGCAGTTCAATCCGTTCCTCGGACAAAGCTCTGTGGACTTTTTCTGATATGATAAATTCGTTGTATTTTGACAGCACGGCATATGACTATGCCTATGAGCTTGAGCGGCTGATAAGAAATTTCTCTTTGCCGCACAAGCTTGATTTTTATACCGGCAAAGCACCCTCGGGTACAGACTATGCGTATTTCACAGCTGACGGCGGCAGGCTGTCGGTGACTGTTTCTGACAGCGGCAAGACAGTGACGGCAAGAACAAACAGCTACACCGATGATGCCGAAACCCAGCTGTGCAGACTTCTTTGCAGATGTATGGAAAAGCTCGGTCACGCGCCGCTCCCGTGGGGAATACTCACAGGAGTCCGTCCTGTAAAGTATATCCGCAATATATACGAAACCCGCGACAATGCAGATGACTATATCCATGGCACCCTGCTTGTGAGCGATAAGAAGCTGAAGCTTGCGAATGATGTTATACGTCTGCAAAAGCCGATACTTGATACGCTGACACTGAATAGGATAAGCCTTTATATATCGATACCTTTCTGTCCGTCAAGGTGCAGTTATTGCTCGTTTGTTTCGGCATCGGGTGAGGGTGCACTTAAGCTTGTCGATGATTATTTTGAGCTTCTGCTGAAAGAGCTTGAAATCTATGAGGATATCGTCCGCAGATACTCGCTCACGGTCGATACAGTATATATCGGCGGCGGTACGCCGACAACGCTGTCAGCATCTCAGCTCGACCGCCTTATTGATAAGCTCGGTAAGCTTGATATTGCGAATATCCGCGAGTTCACAGCCGAAGCGGGCAGACCCGATACCATAACCGAGGATAAGCTCAGGACGCTCAAAAACGGCGGTGTCCGCAGAATATCAATAAATCCGCAGTCGATGAATGACGGTGTACTGGCGGCGGTTGGCAGACGACATACTGTAAAGCAGGTGTGCGAGGCGTTTGATGTTGCGCGGAAAGTCGGTTTTGACTGTATAAATTCCGACATTATCGCGGGACTTCCTACAGAAACCGAAAGCAGCTTTGAAGGCTCGCTCGAAAGGCTGTGTGAGCTTGCTCCCGAGAATATCACGGTGCACACACTCAGTCTTAAGCGCTCTTCCGCATTGTTCAGGCAGTTCGGTGACGATATCGGCAAGGGAGCAAAGCATATGACGGATACGGCTTACGATGTGCTGAGCGAAAAAGGATATCTGCCGTATTATCTGTACAGGCAGAAAAACATTGCGGATAATCTTGAGAATGTTGGTTACTGCAAGGAGGGTACAGAGAGCATCTATAATATATGCATTATGGAGGACGTGCAGACGATACTGGCGGCGGGGTGCGGCGCTTCTACAAAGCTGTATGACGGTAAAAACGTTTCGCGCGTTATAAATTACAAGTATCCTTACGAATACATTTCGCGGTTTGAGCTTATGAACGAGCGTAAACGTGATATAGAGAATTTCTTTGAAAGCAAATTAACGCTTGCATAATTTTACTTATTGTGCTACAATATAAAAAAGCATTTCTGAAAGGAAACACGGCTATGGATTTAAAAGATGAACTGGATTTTATAACAGCAAAGGCAAAACAGCTTACAGATACAGGTATCCGCAAGGCTGACGAAGTCCTCAGCATATCAAAGCTGAAATTGAGATGTGTTCAGCTTGACACGATGATAAAAGCTAAGTATACAGAGCTTGGCAGAACAATGTACGGTATGGTGAAAAACGACAGCTCTGATGCCGACAGAATAGCGCAGGCTGTAATGGAGATAGATCAGCTCTATAAGAAGATGGCACAATACAATGCAAGGATAGAGATGATGAGAAAAATTGTTACTTGTCCTGTTTGCGGAACAAAAAACAAATTCAGCAATACTTATTGTACAAGTTGTATGCATAAACTTGTTTTGACTGATGAAGAACCCGAGGACTATGCGTATGCTCCCAATGAAGCGGAGAACGAGTAAATTTGATTTGTTAATTGGCACGGCTTAAAGGGTCGTGCTTTTTTCTTGATTTGTTTTTGATATAGAAAGCCCCCCCGCGCAGATCCTGCGCGGGGGTACAGCTTGTAGAAAAAGTCCATTTTTATAAAAATGGAGCAAATTCTCTATCCCTATAAGAACGCTTTGTGGGCTTTGCGTCCTGCAAAGCCTTTGGGCGTTCTATCTCGGCATCCTTGCCGAAACCCCAAACCCCTTCCCCGTGGTGAAGGGCTGTGTATGCTTTGTTGGCTCTGCATCTGTGCAATCGTGGTCGTTTGTTGTCGGTGCGTCCTGCACCGACTTTGTTCGACCACTTGTATGCATCCTTGCATAGAGCCTTTGTGCATACACGCCCGGCATCCGTGCCGGGGCTATATTACTGGGGCTACCGCCCCTAGTCCTTGTCGGGGGCTTCGCCCCAAAGCAAGGATGCTTTGGTTGCTTGCCAAAAGTTTTGCACGATGCAAAACCAACAGAGCAAGCAATAAGCGACACCCCATATTTAAACAAGCAAGAGGTTTTTCGACAGTCTGAGCCCCCGCGCAGATCCTGCGCGGGAGTATTCGTCTGCTTAATTCTGACAGTTGATTTTTTCTTCTGTTATCATAGGATAAGAGATAAGCTCATTACCGTCAAGGCTTTCCTTTCTCATATCAACTGCCGATATTCTGTGATTGTCGTAGGTCGTATAATAGTATATTCCTTTATCGGCGTTACAACAGGAGGTGTATATTGTTATCTCATATTTGCCATCAGCAACCTCGCAACAGCCTCTCGGCTGATCGACAGAGCCGAGGATATGGAAGAACTGGCTGACGCTTTCGGTTTCTCCTTTTCCTGAAACCGAGTTAGCTTTCACAAAAGCTACGCGCACAAATCTTGACTGTGACGAAAGATCCCCCGGAAGTCCGATAGCGCCCATACCTCTGCTGTATGCTTTAAGCTCAAGCTTATCGGAAAATGTGTTCTTCGGCTGTCTTGACGATAGATGCATATAGTCGTTCAGCCTGAACATCTGCTCATCAAACGGCGGATTGTTCGTCAGCACGCCGAGAGGGTTATCATATACCTTAATCCCATCAGATACAGATTCAACCGTGATCGCACTGTTTTTGTCAGCTATTATCCAGTGGAGCTGTCCTACCGGCATATGTTCGCTGAAAGGAGTGTCGGTAATGTTTATATTTGAAATAAGCTCTTTAGCTTCATCAGTACTTGTGCATTTCCCGAGTATCCACGGTATAAATTCGTACTGAGCTATATTGCTTTTTCCGTTTTTATTTTTGAAATAGTGGGCGTTTCCGACAAAGTTGAGTCCTGCCATACACAACCCCTTTTCATTCACGGCATCATAGAAAAGTGGATATCCGCCAGCGATATGGGCAGTGCCGATAACGGCGTAATGCTTTTCGCAGATACCCTCACTGAGAAAGTCGAGCCTGAAATTTCTCGGCATTATAACGATCTCCTCGCCGTATGAGCTTTCGTAATCAAGCGTTCTTCCAAAGTAAAAATCATTTGTTTTATATGTTGCGGCTGTGCACATAGCTTTACCTCCGTTTTTGGTTTCTGATCTTATTCTACTACATTTTCTCACATAAGTAAAGGAATATTACTGCACAGAAAAAGCAGAACGAATTTTTTTCAATACGGATTTTGAGAAATTCGTGAATATTTCCGCCGTTACCCACATATATCAGAGCATACACACAGAAAATGCGCTACCTGACCATAAGCGTGACAGCATGAATAAGGTAGGCGAGATATTTTATAGCGGAATTGCGTTTTAGAAATGCCGAGAACACTGATAACCAAGCGGATTTCAGGGCATAAAATTTATAGCAATTTTTATAGCAGTTTTTATAGCAATTCAGGCGAAAAGCAGGTATATAGGAGTAAATATAAGAGTTCATTTTGGAATATTATCCCGCTTATATCCGTTTTTCGATGACGAATACAGAAAAAATTATGAATATTTCCGCCGTTACCCACATATATTAGAGCATACACGCAGAAAAAATCACAGCCGAAATCCGCTCTGCAAGCGGGTTTAGCTGAAGCTAGAAAATAATTTTCAAAAAAACGCTTGACAAACATTAAACTTCGTGTTATAATATACAAGCACTCAGGAGAGTGAACGAAATATCGCGGGGTGGAGCAGGGGTAGCTCGTCGGGCTCATAACCCGAAGGTCGTTGGTTCGAATCCAGCTCCCGCAACCATATAAAAGCACTTAGCGTAACGCTAGGTGCTTTTTTAAATGAAGCGCACCTGACGGTGCATGAAAAATGAAGTCGCCTGCGGCTTATGAAAAATGTATGCCTGACCGCACATTGCGGAAATGCGCTTTGCTTCATACGAGCGACAAGCGAGTGCTTCATATTGGCTTTATGCCAATGCTTCATTTTTCATTGAAACAATTTGCAGATTTCGTTATCATTTGTTCAGAAAGCTGGTGTCGTTATGCGTAACGATAAATTATCCGTTCAATCTATGGATTTTGCGGTTTCTGTTATAAATCTTGCGAGATACCTGAAAGAAAATAAAGAACATATTATATCCAATCAAATCGGAAGAAGCGGAACAAGCATAGGCGCTAACATTCGTGAAGCACAATACGCCCACGGAAAAGCAGATTTTATTGCTAAATTGCAAATTGCGCTAAAAGAAGCAAATGAAACAGGATATTGGTTAGAACTGCTTTTAAAGACAAACTATATAAGTGAAAATCAGTTTAAAGAATTGGATAAAATTTGCACTAGTTTGCGTGCAATGCTTGTGGCTTCTATAAACACCGCCAAAGGAAATGTCAGATGAATTTTTACGAAATTACAAGAAAGATAAAGAAATTATAAAACAGACTTTTCTATAACCTGACTGCACTAATTTACTGTGCTGTTTTTTGCTTTTATTTACTCCAAATATGGATATCGTTTCATGCTTTGCAAGCAAAGTTTGAAACGATTTTTTGTGTAAGTTTTCCAAAATTCAGTTAAGTATCGTCTTTTTATTGTGGTCTTACACCCGATTGTAATATATAAAAGTGTTAAATGTTGCAAAAATCTTTATTTCAGTGTGAACTTTTGTCGACGGAAAAGGATAGCGTACTGCCGTGTCGGTTGACACAGAGCCGAATTTGTGCTATGTAGTTTTGTTCTTATTTCTGTTTTTCCAAATATACTTAACCAAAAGGATAAAAGGAGAATGAGAATGGAACATAACGGTCGGCTGAAAGTCAAGTTTGATTTCAGCTTCTTTGCGGTAGTGGCGTTTATGATATTTGTCGATACGAGCGGGGCGGCGGTGCTGTCGCTGATCGCCTGTATATTGCACGAGGGCGGTCACCTGCTTGCTATGGCTGTATGCGGCGCGTACCCTGAGCGTATAACATTTTACGGCGGCGGAATAGCGCTGACAAGGACGGGAATGGACTGCCTGCCCGATGGTAAACGTATCGTGATATTGTCGGCGGGGTGCGCGGTGAACCTGATAGTCGCGTCGTCTTATCTTTTTATGCCGGACAACGGCACGGCGGCGGTCTTTTGTGCGGTGAACCTTATAATCTGCCTGTTCAATGCTCTGCCGATAGGGTACTTTGACGGAGCGGGGATACTTGAAATACTGCTGTCAAAATTTATGTCGCTCAGAGCCGCCGAAACGGTAAAAAGGGTTATCGGTATAACGTTTTCAGTCGTGATTATCGCCGGCGTGATTATGTATTGCGTCAGTTGCAACAAAAGCGTTTCATTGTCGCTTATTTTCGTGGTATTTTATCTCATACTCGCACAGTTCATCGGATAGGGCTTGCAATAAGCGGATTTATGTAGTAAAATATACTCTATAACTATAAATTTCGGAACGGAACGGAAGTTAAAAATGCTGAAGGAAAAATTAGACAAAATTTTATTGAAGGTGCAGAAGCCGTCACGATATATCGGCGGTGAAGTCAATGCGGTCGTTAAGGACAAAAGCAAGGTAGATATACGTTTTGCTTTCTGCTTTCCCGACACTTATGATATAGGAATGTCACATCTCGGCATAAAGATACTGTATTCGCTCAAGAACAGTGTGCCCAATTACTGGTGCGAGCGTGTATTTATGCCGCTTCCCGATATGGAAGAGCAGATGAGAAAGAATGATATCCCGCTGTACGGTCTGGAAAGCCTTGACCCTATCAAGGACTTTGAGTTCATCGGCTTTACGCTCCAGTATGAGCTTTGCTATACAAATATCCTGTCGATGCTTGACCTTGCGGGTGTGCCTGTATACTCAAAGGACAGAAAGGATCTTTTTCCGATAGTAATGGGCGGCGGTCCTTGCGTATGTAACGCAGAGCCGATAGCGGATTTCTTTGATTTGTTCGTGCTCGGCGAGGGTGAAGAGGTAAATCTCAAAATGATGCAGCTTGCCGAGAAGTTCAAGAAGAACGGCGGCACAAAGCAGGCGTATCTTGAGCAGGCGGCTCAGATAGAGGGAATCTATGTTCCTTCGCTCTATGATATTAGTTATAACGAGGACGGAACAGTAAAGGCGATAACGCCCAAGAACGGCGCTCCCGCAAAAGTCAGAAAGCAGATTATAGACGATTTTGACAAGGTCTATACTCCAGACAGCTTTGTTGTACCTTATACTCAGATAGTACACGACAGGTCGGTGGTCGAGGTGCTGAGAGGCTGTATCAGAGGTTGTCGCTTCTGTCAGGCGGGATTTATCTACCGTCCGTTCAGAGAAAAGTCCAAGGAAACCATCGTAAATCAGGTAAAAAGCCTTACCGAAACGACAGGCTATGACGAGGTATCGCTTTCATCGTTGTCTACCAGTGACTACAGCGATATTGAGGGACTGCTGAACGATATAACCGAATATACGGATAAGAAGGGCGTTAATCTGTCGCTCCCGTCACTTCGTATAGATAAATTCAGCGACGAGGTCGTAAAGAAGATAAAGAGCGTGAGAAGAAGCGGACTTACATTTGCTCCCGAGGCAGGTTCGCAGCGTCTGCGTGACGTTATAAACAAGAATATCACCGAAGAAGCGATATTCAAGAGCTGCAAGATCGCCTTTGAGGGCGGATACAGTTCGGTAAAGCTTTACTTTATGCTCGGTCTGCCGACAGAAACGCTTGACGACATAAAGGCGATAAAGGAGCTTGCGGACAAGATAATCGACCTTTATTATAATACGGAGGGCAGAAGCAAGAAGGCGATAAGCATTTCAATATCGCTGTCAACATTTATACCAAAGCCGTTTACTCCGTTTGAATACGAACCGCAGGCGACAGAGGAGCAGATAAACAAAAGGCAGAAATATCTGCTTGATATAATCGGCTCAAAGGGCAGAAGACATATCGATGTCAGCTGGAGCCACTATGACACGACTATACTTGAAGCGGTGCTTGCAAGAGGTGACAGAAAGCTGTCTGCCGTTATCTATGAGGCGTGGAAAAACGGCTGTAAGCTAGACGGTTGGAATGAATACTTCAAGCCCGAAATATGGGACGCGGCATTTGAGAAATTCGGCATAGACAAGGCATTTTATGCTAACCGTAAGCGTGAATACGATGAGATCGCTCCGTGGGAGCATATGGATATGCTGTTTGACCGCAGCTTCCTTGTCAGGGAGAATATCAAGGCGCACGAGGAAAAGACCACCGCAAACTGCCGTGAAAAGTGTGCAGGCTGCGGCATAAACAAATGCTTAGGAAGGGCTTGCTTTAAATATGAATGAGAATAATATCGCTGTCCGTTTGTTCTTTTCAAAGACGGGCAGAGCAAAATATATATCTGCGCTAGACCTTATCACCTGCTTTCAGCGTGCGATAAGACGTACCGATATCCCGATATGGCACACGCAGGGCTTCAATCCGCACACTTACGTCAATGTCAATCTGCCGCTTTCGCTCGGAAGTGAGGGCGTGAATGAGTCGATGGATATCAAGCTTACCGAGCAGATAGATTTTGATACGGTGCGTGACAAGCTCAATGCGGTTTTACCGCCGGATATCAGAATAATCAGGGCGGCATTGCCGGTAAAAAAGCACACCGAGATAGAAAAGTCGGTGTATTCGGTAAATATCGTATGTGATTACGATAAACTTGAAGAGTTTATGAAGCTGCCGTCTGTCGAAGTTGAGAAGAAGACCAAAAAGGGCATAACCACGCTTGATATCAAGCCGTTCACAGAGATAAAGAATTACGAACGCGGACATTTTACTCTTATAATGCCGTCCGGCTGTGACTTTACGCTTAATCCGTCGCTTTTCTTTGACGCATTTGAGAAATTCAGCGGCGAGGAAACCGAAAGACTTGATATAGTACGAACCGGAATACTATGTAAAGACGGCACTCAGTTTGAATAAATTTACAATTATAAGCACCTTTGTGCGAAATAAGGCGTAGTTACCGAAAAAATTAACAAAAAACTATTGCAAATTTCGTATAAAGGTGCTATAATATTAAAGCATTTGAAATCCGCTGATGGGATAATTATGCCTTTTGGCATATACTGTCAGCGTGTTTAATGCCGTTAGTGCGAAAAGCACAAAGACATTAAAACGGGTAGTCCGCTGTATTTAACGGCAAAAGTTGCCGTTATCCGTAGGCAGAAAATGCGCGGAGGATAAGCCGATACAAGAATATCCGAAAACCAGGAGGAAAAAATGGACGCATTAAAACTCATTGCACAGGACAGCCTTAAGGCTGACGCACCTAAGTTCAACGTAGGTGACACAGTTAAGGTACACGTACGCATCGCCGAAGGCGACAAGTTCCGTATCCAGGTATTCGAGGGTACAGTAATTGCCAAGAAGCACGGCGGCGTAAGCGAAACTTTCACGGTAAGAAGAGTAGCTCACGGCTGCGGTATCGAGAGAGTATTCCCTCTGCACTCACCCACAGTAGAAAAGGTTGAAGTTGTAAGAGAAGGTAAGGTTCGCAGAGCTAAGCTTTACTACCTTCGCGACAGAGTCGGTAAGGCAGCTAAGGTTAAGTCAAAGATCTAAGACCTTACATCATTTCCTCATCGAATTTTCAAGGCAGTGGCGATATGCCACTGCATAAATTCGATATTTTGTTTTGAAGGGACGCACTATGGAAGAAAAGATCACAACGGAAAATGAAAATAACGGCACTGCTGATAAGAAAAATTTTTTCGCCGATATGTTCGACTGGATGTGCAGTATTTTTTCAGCCATATTGTGCTTTATTGTAATATTCACACTGTTTGCCCGTGTTATTACGGTCGACGGCGAATCGATGGTTCCGACACTTCAAAATCAACAAAGACTTATTGTGTCGGATATGTTCTATACTCCGCAGTACGGAGATATCGTCATACTTTATGCGGATAAGCTGGCAAATGAAGCAACGCGGAGCTACGGAAAGCCGATAGTCAAGAGAGTTATCGGTCTGCCGGGAGATAAGATCAAAATAGATTTTGTTAACGGCATTGTATACAGAAACGGTGAAGCGCTGACAGAGGAGTACACAAATACTCCGACCAATCTTCCCGAAAACTTCCCCATAAACGGTGAAATCACGGTTGAAGAGGGAAAGGTATTCGTACTGGGCGATAACAGAAATAACTCAAAGGACAGCAGAAGCAATGATGTTGGACAGGTCGATATGCGTTATATAATGGGTAAGGCGTATTTAAGGATCTGGCCTTTGAACGCATTGGGAACGGTATAAACGGAGGGGCAATGGCACAGGTATCCAATATACAGTGGTTTCCGGGTCATATGACCAAAACCAAGCGACAGATAGAAGCGAGCTTAAAGCTTGTTGACGCTGTTGCCGAAATAGTAGACGCAAGAATACCCGAATCCAGCAGAAACCCCGTTATCAGCGATATAACAGGTTCTAAACCGAGAATTATCCTGCTTAACAAATGCGATTATGCCGATGAAAAGGTTACTGCCGAGTGGCAGAAATATTACACGGCTCAGGGCTATAAGGCTATGATATGCGACTGCAGGACCGGAAAGGGTGTAAAAGCGTTTACGCCAAACGTCAAAAATCTGCTCTCCGACCTTCTTGCCAAACGCAAGGCGAAAGGCATTGTGGGTCAGTCGCTCAGAGTTATGGTAGTAGGAATACCGAATGTCGGTAAATCTTCTTTTATAAACAGAATTTCAAAGGCGGGCAAAACCAAGGTCGAGGACAGACCGGGTGTTACAAGAGGTGCTCAGTGGGTATCTCTTGACAAGGAGCTTGAACTGCTCGATACTCCGGGAATACTCTGGCCGAAGTTTGATGACCAGCAGGTGGCGATAAAGCTCGGTTATACGGGTGCCATAAAGGACGATGTAATGGATGTCTGTGAGCTTGCGGACAGTCTGCTAGGTTTTTTGTGGGAAAACTACAAGGGAAACGTTATCGCACGTTACAAGCTTGACGAGAACACAGAGCGCCCCGACATTGAAATGATAGCAAGAAAACGCGGAATGCTTATTTCGGGCGGCGAGCCTGATATAGAAAGAGCGGCGGCGGCTGTACTCGATGAATTCAGGAGTGGTAAACTTGGCAGGATCTCTCTCGAAAGACCTTGAGGAAAAGAAGGATCTGTTCCTTTATGATAAAGAAGCGAGAAATGAATACGGCGTTATCTGCGGTATTGACGAAGCGGGCAGAGGACCGCTTGCCGGTGATGTTTATGCGGCGGCAGTGATACTCCCCGATGATATCGTGATTGAAGGAATAAATGACAGCAAGAAGCTAACTGAGAAGAAGCGCGAGGCGCTGTTTGATGTGATCTGCGATAAAGCCGTAAGCTACTGTATTGCAACCGCATCTGTCGAAGAGATCGACAGTATAAATATACTTAATGCCGCTATGCTTGCTATGAAAAGAGCATACGAGGGACTTTCGGTAAAGCCTGATACAGCACTTATTGACGGCAATAAGACACCGGGGCTTGATATTCCGGAAAAGGCGATCGTCAAGGGAGATGCGACAAGTGCATCAATAGCGGCGGCATCAATACTTGCAAAGGTAGCGCGTGACCGCTATATGAAAGAGCTTGCCGAAAAATATCCGCAGTATATGTTCCAAAAGCATAAAGGCTACGGTACAAAGCTCCACTATGAAATGCTTGACAAATACGGGGCAAGTGACATCCACCGTAAGAGCTTTCTGGTGAAATATTTCAAGGCAAAAAATGCAGGCGAATAACGAAAAAGCCGTAAAAGGCAGACTGGGTGAGGATTTCACCGCGGACTATCTTGAAAAACACGGCTACAGTATAATAGAAAGAAATTACCGCAGACCCTGCGGAGAGATAGATATTATTGCTACGAAAGGCGATATATTGGCTTTTGTTGAAGTGAAAACACGGAAGTACAGAAGTCTTGTAAGCGGGGCGGAAGCGGTAGGATATAAGAAAAAAGGCAGGATAATCGAAACTGCCGATATATTTCTTGCCGGATACGGCGAAGAAAAAATTATCCGCTATGATATAGCGGAGGTAACTGTTTCATCTGGTACTGCTGTGCGGGTCATAGATTTTAAGTATTACGAGGACGCATTCGACACTACCGGTTACGAAACACAATTTTAACAAAGAAGGATGTTTGTTATGAATTACAAAAGCACCAGAGATGTCAAGGTAAATGTACCGAGCGCTTATGCTATCTCACAGGGACTTTCTGCCGATGGCGGACTTTTTGTGCCTGATAGTCTTCCCAAGCTTTCCGAAGAGAAAATAATGTCGCTTTGTGATATGTCGTATGCCGAAAGAGCGTATGAGATATTCAAGCTCTTCCTTACAGATTTTACTGATGATGAGATAAAGCACTGCGTAAACGGCGCTTACAACGATAAGAATTTTGCTACCGACAATATTGCTGAAATTTCTCACCTTATACCCGGTACATACATTCTTGAGCTGTGGCATGGACCTACCTGTGCTTTCAAGGATATGGCGCTTCAAATTCTTCCTTATCTGCTCACAACTTCCGCAAAGAAGACAATTGACGGAAAGAAGATATCTATCCTCGTTGCTACAAGCGGCGATACAGGCAAAGCCGCTCTTGAAGGCTTCAAGGACGTTGACGGTACTTCAATAATGGTATTCTACCCTGAGGACGGCGTAAGCAATATGCAGAAGCGTCAGATGACAACTCAGGAGGGAAGCAACGTAAACGTTTGCGCTGTTGTCGGCAACTTTGACGACTGCCAGAGCGGCGTTAAGCAGATATTCACTGATAAGGCTGTAATTGCCGAGCTTGAAAAGGCTAATACGGTATTCTCAAGCGCAAACTCCATCAACTGGGGCAGACTTGCTCCCCAGATAATTTACTATGTTTCTTCTTATGTACAGCTCGTCAAGGACGGCGAACTGAAATACGGCGAGAAGCTCAACGTTGTAGTTCCTACAGGTAACTTCGGTAACATACTTGCCGCATATTACGCTAAGCAGATGGGTATCCCGATAGGCAAGCTGATATGTGCGTCAAACGCCAACAACGTACTTACCGACTTTATAAACACAGGTATCTATGACAGAAACAGAAAGTTCTACACAACTGTTTCTCCCTCTATGGATATCCTTATTTCAAGCAACCTCGAAAGACTGCTGTATCACCTCACAGGTGAAGACGACAAGCTGATCAACGAATGGTTCACAGCTCTTAAGACAAGCGGCAGATACGAGGTAAATGAAAGCGTAAAGGCTGCTATCAAGGAAAACTTCTATGCAGGCTGCTGCAACGATGAGGAAACAAAGGGTGCTATCAAGGAAGTATTCGGCGAATACAGCTACCTTATGGATACTCACACTGCCGTTGCTTACAAGGTATATGAGGATTACAAGAAGAATACAGGCGACAACACAAAGACTCTTATCGCTTCTACTGCTAACCCCTACAAGTTCGGCTTTGCTGTATACGATGCGCTGGGCGGCGAAACTGAGGGTGTTGACGAGTTTGAGCTTATCGGCAAGCTTGAAAAGCTGACTAAGACAACTTGCCCCAAGGCGCTTTCCGATACAAAGAACAAGCCTGTAAGATTTACAGGTTCAATAAAGCCCGAAGAAATGTCAAAGGCAGTTCTCGAATTTATCAATAAGTAATTAAGGAGCGTTTATTTGAAAGTATACACAATGGGTGATCTTCATCTGCCGTTCGGCAGACCAAAGCCGATGGATATTTTCGGTGGCTGGGAAAATTACACCGAGCGCATTGAAAAGAACTGGAACAGTATAGTCGGTGAAGATGATTGCGTTGTGATACCCGGTGATCTTTGCTGGGCTATGTCGCTGGAGGAGGCACTTCCTGATTTTGAGTTTGTAAGTAAAAAACTACACGGCAGGAAGATAATCTCAAAGGGCAACCACGATTACTGGTGGACTACACTTAACAAAATGAACAGCTTTTTACAGTCAAACGATTTCCACAATATCAGGATAATGCACAACAACGCGTTCAGCGAATGCGGCATAGCGATATGTGGAACAAGAGGCTGGATAAATGATGACGGAGAGGCGCAGGACGCAAAAGTTCTTGCGCGTGAAGCGGGCAGACTGGAGATGTCGCTTCAATCCGCAATGTCGACAGGTCTTGAACCTGTTGTGTTTATACATTACCCGCCGATATACGGCAGTGAGCACAATGACTACATTCTTGATGTAATGTCAAGGTATCCAGTGAAGCGTTGCTTCTATGGTCACGTTCACAGCGCTCCGTGTTTTCCTAAAGCGTTTCAGGGAGTGAAGGACGGAATTACCTACAGAATGGTGTCGGCTGACTATGTTAAATTTACACCTGTACTTGTGCAGGAATAAAATACAATAATACGCATCGCCGTATACAAGGCTTTGCAAAAACGGAGGATTTTTCAAATGGAGATCATTTCAAACAACAAGACCGCTACAAATACGGTAGAGGTAGAATTCAAGGCAACAGCCGAAGAATTTGAGCAGGCAGTACAGGCAGCTTATTTAAAGAAGAAAAAGAACATCAACGTTCCCGGCTTCAGAAAGGGTAAGGCACCCCGTAAGATAATAGAGGCTGAGTACGGCGAGGGTGTTTTCTATGAAGATGCGGTAAACGGTATGTACCAGAAGAGCGTTGCCGAGGTTATCGACGAGCTCAAGCTTGAAGTCGTTGATATGCCCAATATCGAAGTAACAGATGTAAGCAAGGAGAACGGTGTTTCTTTCAAGGCTACATTCACAACAAAGCCCGAGGTAGAAGTTAAGGACTATAAGGGTATAAAGGTAAACAAGACTGTCAAGACTGTAACTGACGAAGATGTTGCAAACGAACTCAAGAGATATCAGGAGAAGGACGCAAGAATAATCGACGTTACAGACAGAGCACTTCAGAAGGGCGATACAGCAGTATTTGACTTTGAAGGCTTCGTAGACGGTCAGCCTTTTGAGGGTGGCAAGGCAGAACACTTCTCACTCGAGATCGGCAGCGGTCAGTTTATCCCCGGCTTTGAGGACGGTATGGTAGGTCACAACATTGACGAAGAGTTTGATGTTAATGTTACATTCCCCGAGAACTACAACGCCGAGAACTTAAAGGGCAAGCCCGCAGTATTCAAGTGCAAGATCCACGAGATCAAGGCTAAGGAATATGCAGAGCTTGACGATGAATTTGCAAAGGACGTAAGCGATTTCGATACGCTTGACGAATTTAAGGCTGACATCAGAGCTAAGCTTGAAGAGAGCGCTAAGAATGCCGCTGACACAAAGCTTGACGCAGATATCACAGACGCTGTTATCGAGAAGCTTGAAGGCGAGATTCCCGATGCTATGATAAACAACCGTGTTGACGACCTCGTTCGTGACTGGGAATACAGAAACAGATACCAGGGTATCACAATAGCCGATTATCTGAAGTTCACAAACACAACTATCGAGCAGTTCAAGGAGAACTTCAAAGAGCCCGCCGCAAAACAGGTCAAGCTCAGACTCGCTCTTGAGAAGATCGCTCAGATAGAGAACGTTAGCGTTACAGACGAGGACGTTGAGAAGGAATACGCTGAGATGGCTGAAAACTACAAGATGGAGCTTGATAAGGTAAAGGCTCTTGTTGCTGAGGACGCACTCAGAAAGGATCTTGAGGTTGAAAAGGCATTCGACATCGTTCGCGAGAGTGCAGACGTAACCGAAGTTACTGAATAATTTAGTTTTACAATCGGGAGCTTTCTGTGTCATTATAGAAAGCTCTTTATTGTCTGTATGAAATTAAGAAAGGCAGGAGTTTTATGAGTTTAGTACCGACCGTCATTGAACAGACAGGCAGAGGAGAGAGAGCATACGACATTTTTTCAAGACTGCTTAACGACAGAATTATCATGCTTAACGAAGAAGTAAACAATGTTACTGCGGGACTTGTTGTTGCACAGTTACTGTTTCTTGAAGGACAGGATCCGGATAAGGATATCAGCCTTTATATCAACAGCCCCGGCGGTTCTATCTCTGCCGGCATGGCAATATATGACACAATGAATTACATCAAGTGTGATGTATCCACAATCTGTGTAGGTATGGCGGCTTCTATGGGCGCATTCCTGCTTTCAAGCGGCGCTAAGGGCAAGCGTTTCTGCCTGCCGAACTCGGAAGTTATGATACACCAGCCCCTTATAAGCGGCGGACTGAGCGGTCAGCAGACCGATATCACAATCCACGCAAAGTATCTTGAAAAGACAAGAGAAACGCTTGAAAAGATAATGGCAGACAACTGTGGCAAGAGCTATGAACAGCTCCACAAGGACTGCGAAAGAGATAATTTCCTTTCAGCAGAAGAGGCTTGTGCTTACGGTCTTGTTGACAAGGTAATTGCAAAGAGATAATCAGTTGAAAGGAAATTAACCAATGCTTAGATGCAGTTTCTGTGAAAGAACCGAAGATCAGGTCGAGCGAATCATATACGGCGCAAGCGGCTGTATATGCAACGACTGCATAGTGGCATCATATCAGATGCTTATGGAGCAGGAGGGCAAGGCAGGATCAAAAAAGTCTAAAGTCAAGCATGAGGAAGAGCATGAGCTTATCAAGCCGGTTGATCTCAAGGCGATACTTGATAAATATATTGTCGGTCAGGACGAAGCCAAGAAGACGATCTGCGTTTCCGTATACAATCATTATAAAAAGAATTTTTGCGGTGATGATGAAAAAGCAGATGAGATAGAGCTTCAGAAGAGCAATGTGCTTCTGCTCGGTCCTACCGGAGTAGGAAAGACGATGATAGCGCAGACGCTCGCTAATGTGCTCAAAGTACCGTTTGCTATTGCAGACGCAACAACGCTCACTCAGGCAGGATATGTCGGAGAGGACGTTGAGAATGTTCTGTTAAGGCTTATTCAGGCTGCCGACTATGATATCGAAGCAGCTGAACACGGTATCATATATATTGATGAGATAGACAAGATAACCAGAAAGTCCGAGAACACATCGATCACCCGTGATGTAAGCGGTGAGGGCGTACAGCAGGCACTGCTCAAGATAATTGAGGGCACTGTGTCGAATGTGCCTCCGCAGGGTGGCAGAAAGCACCCCAATCAGGAGTTTATCCAGATAAACACGAAGAATATCCTGTTTATCTGCGGCGGTGCTTTTGAAGGTATCGATAAGCTGATAATGCAGAGAACAAGCTCATCTGCGCTCGGCTTCGGTGCGGATGTCAAGAGCAAGCAGGAAAATAAGATCAACGAGGCGCTCCATCAGGTTGAACCCGAGGATCTTGTAAAGTTCGGCATTATCCCCGAGCTTGTCGGCAGACTTCCTGTTATTGCGGTGCTTGATGACCTTGATGAGGATGCACTTGTGAAGATACTGTCAGAGCCTAAGAACGCTATTTTGAAGCAGTATAAGTATATGTTCTCTCTGGACGATATCGAGCTTGAGATAACCGACGATGCTATGCGTGCTATAGCTAAGAAAGCAGCAGAGAGAAAGACAGGCGCAAGAGGACTGAGAACAGTGGTGGAAGAAGCGCTTTCGGATACTATGTTTGACGCTCCGAGCGATGAGAGTATAACAAAGGTCGTACTCACAGGCGAATGCGTTACCGAGGGCAAGAAGCCTGAAATAATCAGAGATGCGAATGTCGCAAAGATGAGAAGAAGTGCGGAGAAGAAAGCACTTAAGAAGAACGCAGGCTGAACGACGGCAGATTAAAAGCTATAAATGCAATGCAGTCCCGACACCGTTTTCTGTGCCGGGCTGTATCTGTTTTACGTTTGCATCAGAAAAAAGCCGCAACGCAATAAATAATAAAATTTTTAAAAATGGTATTTACAAAAGCAACTTTGTATGCTATAATATCTTTGTTGTGCACTGCACACGATCAATTCTTGTCTTGGCTTTGTGGAGAATGCTCTTTATGAGAAACACCGTTTCCCGCCGCTATGACAAAGAAAATATTTTTAAGAGGTGTAACCATGCTTTTAAAGGAAGAAAAGACAGCGGTTATCGAAGCTAACCGCACACACGAGAACGACACAGGTTCTCCCGAAGTACAGATCGCTATTCTAACAAAGAGAATAAACGACTTAACCGAACACTTAAAGACTCATAAGAAGGATCACCACTCACGCCGTGGTCTTCTTAAGATGGTTGGTCACAGACGTAATCTGTTAAACTACCTCGCTAAGAAGGATATCGAACGCTACCGTGCAATAGTAGCAAAGCTCGGTCTTCGTAAGTAAGAGTTCAAAAAAGGGCAGGGCATTTTTGTTCTGCCCTTTAACCCTTATTTCAGACATCATTTTCTGACGTAAAGAGAAGCAGTGCAGTCAGCAATAAATTGAACGGAATAGTGCTATTCCGCTGAATTTATTGCTAACGCTGTTTCTCTTAAAATAAAACAGGAGGAACAATATGTTCGAGAATTACAAAACATTCAAAACGACATTTGCAGGCCGTGAGCTTATGGTCGAAACCGGTAAGGTATGCGGACTTGCAAACGGTTCTTGCTGGGTTCACTATGGCGAAACAGTCGTAATGGTAAACGTTACAGCAAGTGCAAAGCCCAGAGAGGGCGTTGACTTTTTCCCTCTCGCAGTAGATTATGAAGAAAAGCTCTATGCAGTTGGAAAGATCCCCGGCGGCTACTTAAAGAGAGAGGGCAGACCCAGCGAAAAGGCTATCCTCAATTCACGAGTTGTTGACCGTCCCATGCGTCCTCTCTTCCCTAAGGATATGAGAAATGACGTTGCTATCGTTATGACGGTTCTCGCAGTAGATCCCGAAACACAGCCCGAGATCATCGCTATGATCGGTGCTTCTATCGCGGTTTCTATCTCCGATATTCCGTGGAACGGTCCTATCGGCGGTATCTCTGTAGGTCTTGTTGACGGTGAGATTGTTCTTATGCCTGATGCAGAGCAGAGAGCAAAGTCGGATCTTCAGCTGACTGTTGCGTCAAGCGAGAAGAAGGTAGTAATGATCGAAGCCGGCGCAAACGAAGTTGACGACGACACAATGCTCAAGGCTATTATGGCAGGTCACGAAGAGATCAACAAGTCACTTATCCCCTTCATCAAGCAGATTCAGGCTGATATTGGCAAGCCTAAGTTCAGCTTCCCCTCAATGGAGGTAGATCACGATCTGTTCGAGGCCATTCAGAGCAAGTACACAGAGCAGGTTAAATTCGCTCTTGATACTGACGACAAGAATGTCCGTGAGGAGCGTTTACAGCCTATAAAGGACGCTATCCACGCAGAGTTTGACGAGCAGTACCCCGACAAGGCTGCTATGATAGACGAGTGCATCTACAAGCTTCAGAAGTTCATCGTAAGACGTTGGCTGTTAGACGAGCAGAAGCGTGTTGACGGCAGAGGTATGGACGAGATGCGTCCTCTCGCCGCAGAAGTAGGACTTCTTCCCAGAGTACACGGTTCCGGTCTGTTTACCCGCGGTCAGACACAAGTTATGACTATCACGACCTTAGGTCCTGTAAGCGACAGCCAGAAGCTTGACGGCATAGATGAAGAAGAAACAAAGCGTTATATGCACCACTACAACTTCCCTGCATACTCTGTTGGTGAAACAAAAGCAAGCAGAGGACCCGGCAGACGTGAGATAGGTCACGGTGCACTTGCGCAGAGAGCGCTTGAACCGGTTATCCCTCCCGTTGAAGAGTTCCCCTATGCAATAAGACTTGTATCCGAGGTGCTTTCCTCTAACGGTTCTACATCACAGGCTTCTATATGCGGTTCTACACTTTCGCTTATGGATGCAGGCGTTCCGATAAAGTCACCCGTTGCGGGTATTTCATGCGGCCTTATCACAGAAGGTGACCGTTGGATGACAATGGTTGATATCCAGGGTCTTGAAGATTTCTTCGGCGATATGGACTTCAAGGTTGGCGGTACACACAAGGGTATCACAGCTATCCAGATGGATCTTAAGATCGACGGACTTACACCCGAGATCATCAAGGACGCATTTGCAAAGACACACAAGGCAAGAGATTATATACTTGACGAAATCATGCTCAAGGCTATCCCCGAACCTCGTCCCACCGTCAACAAATACGCTCCCAAGATGCTCAACTACAAAGTACCCGTTGACAAGATCAGAGAAGTTATCGGTACAGGCGGCAAGGTTATCCAGAAGCTCTGCGCTGATTACGAGGTCAAGATCGATATTGATGAAGAGGGTAACGTATTCATCTGCGGTCAGGATCTTGAAAAGGCTCAGAACTGCATAGCGATGATAAAGGCTATAACATCTCCTCCGGAGGTCGGCGCTATTTACAAGGGCAAGGTAGTTCGCATAATGAACTTCGGCGCATTTGTTGAGATTGCTCCCGGCAAGGACGGTATGGTTCACATCTCAGAGCTTGAAAACAGAAGAGTTGAAAAGGTTGAAGATGTTGTTTCTATCGGCGATGAGATAATCGTTAAGGTTCTCGACATTGACAATCAGGGTAAGATCAGACTTTCAAGAAAGGCTGCACTTGCTGAAATCGAAGCCAAGAAGAAAAACGGCTGATAAAAGCTTAGAATTGATAAAACAGACCTGTGGGATACTCCCGCAGGTCTTTTTATGTGCATTTTCGGCTTGCAATGACACGTTGTTTGTGATATACTTATACTGTATCATTATGCGATAACAGCGTACTTTGCTGTATATTTTCAGCTCTTTTGCAGAAAATATCAAGAGAAAATTTCAGCAAAGGAGCAGGTTTATGAATAAAGATAACAGCATAAATGATGAACGAACCGACGAAGAAAATGAAGAGCAGGTAACTGCGGATCAGCCGTCCGATAACGGCGTATTCGCTTCTGCTAATGCGGAGCATAACATACACTGCCTTAATGTCATAGGTCAGATCGAGGGGCACTATATCCTACCGCCGCAGAACAAAACAACAAAATATGAGCATATTATGCCGGCTCTTGTGGCTATTGAGCAGGATATGAGCATAGAGGGACTGCTTATAATACTCAATACCGTCGGAGGAGATGTCGAGGCGGGGCTTGCCATATCGGAACTTATCGCAGGAATGTCGAAGCCCACGGTTTCGATAGTAGTCGGCGGCGGTCACTCGATAGGTGTACCGCTTGCGGTAAGTGCAAGAAAGAGCTTTATTGTGCCGTCTGCAACAATGACTATACACCCCGTCAGAATGAACGGGCTTTTGCTCGGCATACCTCAGACGTTATCGTATTTTGAGCGTATGCAGGAGAGGATAATCAACTTTGTCAGTAAGAACAGCGATATAAAGCCCGAACGTTTCAGAGAGCTTATGATGAAGAAAGATGAACTTGTTATGGACGTGGGTTCGGTGCTTGACGGTGAAACGGCCGTCAACGAAGGGCTTATTGACAGCCTCGGAGGACTCAGTGACGCGGTGCAGTGCCTGTATTCGCTTATTGAAAATAACGGCTCTGCTAAAAGTAAGAAAGATACAGCTTCAGATCCGACTGCAGATAAAAAGAAAACCCCTTCATCATCAAAAAAATCAGTACGAAGCACACGGGAAAAGGGGAAAGTTACAGCTAAGGTCAGCACTTTCAGGGAATATCACCCGGGTGGTGCGGAAGCTAAGTCTATGCGGGGTACTGCAAATGTTTCAGACCGTTATTGATGAATACGAAGTGTTCGGCGGCGCTATGCAGTATGATAACAATGCCTATTATGCCATAGACGGCTGTGTGTTTTCATACAGTATAAATGCTGATGCAAATCATACCGAGCTATCGACTGAGCCCGGTTCATATCTCAGGTTCACGGAAATATCGATTTAGTCATTCCGGGCTTATGCCCGTACATATAATATAATAATATGCCGGAAGGCACTACAGATTGGAAAGGAACAAAAGAAAAAATGGAGTACATAAGTATAATTATTCAAGGCATTATCCAGGGACTTACCGAGTTTCTGCCGGTATCAAGCTCGGGTCACTTATCTGTGGCACAACATTTTATGAATGTCGGTGAAAACAGTCTTATAACCTCGGTAATTCTGCACCTTGGCACTCTGCTTGCGGTATTTATAGCATTCTTTCCGACTATATGGGGAATGATAAAGGAGTTTTTCCTTACAATAAAGGATATATTCACAGGAAAATTCTCATGGAAGAATATGAACGCAAACAGACGTATGATGTTTATGGTCATAATCTCTACGGCTATGCTTGTGCCGGTGTACTTCTTCAAAGACTTTTTTACAGGTTTTGAGGGCGATAACGATATCATTTTTGAAGGTGCGGCATTCCTTTTCACGGCACTGCTTCTGTTCATGTCCGATAAGTGTGTCAAAGGCAACAAGACGGGGGATAAGATGAAGGTAGCCGATGCTGTTGCAGTCGGCGCTATGCAGTGTGTAGCGCTGTTCCCCGGTGTTTCGCGCTCCGGTTCTACAACAGCGGCAGGTCTTTTCTGCGGACTTACAAAGGAAACCGCAGTCACATTCTCATTTATACTCGGCATACCCGCGATACTCGGCGGCAGTGTGCTTGAAATTGGCAGTGCGCTTAAGAGTGATATTCAGCTTGATTGGGTTCAACTGGGCATAGGCTTTGCAGTTTCGGCAGTTGTCGGATTGCTTGCTATCGCACTTGTAAAGTGGCTTTTAAAGAAGGACAGATTCAAGATCTTCGGCTTCTATACAGCGATACTCGGTGCGGCGTGCATAGCGGTAGGAATATATGAGCTTGTTACCGGTACGCGTATTATGATCGTTATCTGATAAACAGAAATTTCATTTTATCCGACAAAATCAATGGGAGAAAGGATGTAGTAAATGGCTGCAAAAAGAAATATAAATGCAGATACGGCTAAGGATACGGCAAAGACAACCAAAAGGCAAAGCAATGCCGAAAAGAAGCAACAGGAATATCTGGAGCGGCGCAAGGAAGAAATGGAAAAAGAACAGCGCTCAAAAAGGCGCAGAAGCTCGATAATCCTTTTTGCCATCGGCGTTTTGTTACTTCTGTTTACGATTATCGGACTGATTAGCGGTATGAGCAGAAGTGAGGGTGACAGCCTCAATATGCTTGACATGATCTATTCGTTCCTTTGCGGAGTGTTCGGTTTTACGGTGTTCTTTACAGGTCCTATAGTGATATATGTTGCGGTATTGATAGCGACCGACAAGAGCAGAACGAGTATTTTCACAAAAGTATTGCAGCTATCTGGCGGTATAATAATACTCAGCACAGCTATTCAGATAATATTTGTAGGTTCGGTCGGAAAGGGTACAACGGACTTTTTTGGTGCGATAGGCAGTCTTTACGCTGACGGTGTAAATCTTATCGGCGGCGGTATAATAGGCGGACTTCCTGCGTGGGCGCTGCTCTTGTTCGGAAATATCGGCGCAATAGTGATAATAATACTTATAGCTTTTGTATTTGTTATGCTCATAAGCAGAAAATCTCTTATGGATTTTCTCGGTGCTGTCGGAAAGCCCGTAAAAAAGGCGGCTGTTACCGCTAAGGAAAAGCACGCACAGCATAAAGAGGAGATAGAAGCGTTCAGGCGTGAGCAGGAGCAGCTACGGCTTCAGGCAGAAAGTGAAAACAAGGAACGTCTTGCTCAGCTTGAGATGAATGCTGTCGGAAGTGAAAAAACAACGCTTAAGGACAGACAGAAAGAAAATATCGAAGAGCAGAAAAAAGACAGCGATAATTTCATCAACGAGCTTAACAATTATAACGGTATTGTATCTCCTAAGCCTGAAGAGGCAGTGCAGCACAGCAACGAAGTTCTACCCGATATAGCACCTGAGAGCGACATACATACTTCGTGCGAAAAACTTCCAGACCTGCCTGATGCCTTGGTGACCGGCACGGATAATGCTGTCGCAAATGCGGCTTTTGAAAAGCAGAAAAGCGCATTTACAGAAGAAACAAAAGATACTGCCGCAGTCGCTGACGAATATCCGCCTTTGCCTGATTATCCTCCGGAGGAGGTTAACCCCGTTGAAGCAGCTCTCAATTCGTTCATAGAAGAAACGAACGGCGAACAGGAAGCAATAAGACAGCGCGAGGAGCAGTTTGTAAGCGACGTAAGCGCGCCTGCTTTACAGTCCGAAGAGCCGCCCGCCGAAGAAAAAGTCGCCGGGAATGACGGCGTTAAGCAGTCGGGCGAGGACGCAGAGAACAAGCTGTATACCGTTACGATAGACCCTGACGATCACCCGCTCCCGCCGACTGCTTTGCTAGATGAGATAATGCCCGGCAAGGCACAGGAGGATATTGACAGGGAGCTTGAAACCAATGCTACGACCATTGTAGAGGCACTGAGGAGCTTCGGGGTTCAGACTAAGTGTATCGGTACTTGCCGAGGACCTTCTGTAACCAGATATGAATTACAGCCTGCGGCAGGCGTTAAGATTTCCAAAATCACGGGACTTGCCGATGATATAGCGCTTAATCTTGCGTCATCGGGCATTCGTATTGAAGCTCCGATACCGAATAAGCCTGCAGTCGGCATAGAGGTGCCGAATAAGATAAGAGATACCGTGCCGTTCAGACAGCTTATCGAAAGCCCTGAGATTGCTGAGAAAAAGAGCAAGCTTGCGGCGGTGCTCGGTAAGGATATCTCGGGTGAGATAGTGATCGCCGATATTGCCGAAATGCCGCATCTGCTTATTGCGGGTACTACAGGTTCAGGTAAATCGGTATGTGTAAACTCAATAATAATGTCGATACTGTTCAGAAGCAAGCCCGAAGAAGTGCGCTTTATAATGATAGACCCGAAAGCGGTCGAATTTATGGCATATAACGGCATACCGCACCTTCTTATTCCTGTTGTGACAGATCCGAAAAAAGCCGCCGGAGCTCTTAATTGGGCGGTAGGCGAGATGCTGAAAAGATACAGTATGTTCTCGGAATATAACGTGCGTAACATTCACGGTTTTAATTCGCTTGCGGATAAAGACCCTGAGATGAAGAAGATGGAACAGATAGTTATCTTTATTGATGAGCTTGCCGATCTTATTATGGCATCTAAGAATGAGGTCGAGGACAGCATATGCCGACTTGCACAAATGGCGCGTGCCGCCGGTATGCATCTTGTTATCGCCACACAGCGTCCGACAGTAGATGTCGTTACCGGTCTTATCAAGGCGAATATACCCAGCCGTATCGCACTTAAAGTCAGCTCGGGTACTGACAGCCGTGTAATTATGGACGAGCAGGGTGCGGAAAAGCTTCTCGGTAAGGGTGATATGTTGTTCAAGTCTGTTTCTATGCCTAAGCCTACACGAGTGCAGGGCTGCTGGATATCCGACAAGGAGGTCGAGCGCGTAGTTGACTTTCTCAAGAATAAATTTGAGCTTGATTATGACGATGACGTAATCAAAGAGGTCGAGCGTCAGGCTGAGCTTGTCAAGGGCAACGATAAGTCGTCGGAGAGCTCCGGCTTTGAAAGCGGTGATATCGATGTCAGCGATGATAAGCTGGAAGATGCTATCCGCATTGTTGTTGAGAACGGTCAGGCGAGTGTAAGCACACTTCAGAGAAAGCTTAAGCTCGGGTTCGGCAGAGCTGCAAGGCTTGTCGATGTTATGGAAGAGATGGGTATTGTAGGACCGTCGCAGGGCAGTAAGCCGCGAGAGGTGCTTATGACAAAGGAACAGTATTACGAGCGCCAGATGAATAAACAACAGTGATTTTTGTGACGTTATCTAGGGCTTGCGCTTATGCATAGGTTGCAGGCTTACAACGAATACATTTAACTCAAACGGTCATAAACCGGGAAAGGAATTTAATATGATAGCACTTATTACGGGCGCAAGCTCCGGAATTGGCAGAGAAATGGCTAAGAACCTTGCGACAAGAGGAGTAAACCTTATACTTGTAGCAAGGAGAACGGAGAGACTTTTAGCTCTTAAGGAAGAGATCATATACAATTGTCCCGAAATAAAGGTCAAGACGATAACCGCCGACCTTTCTAAAGAAGAACAATGCTTTGAACTTTATGACAGGGTAAAGGACTATAAGATCGATTTTCTGTTTAATAATGCGGGATTTGGTCTGTATGGCTCTTTCCTTGAAACAGACCTTGATGATGAGCTTTCTATGATCAATGTCAATATCAAGGCTGTTCATATCCTGACTAAGCTCTTCCTGCGTGATTTTGCGAAGAGAAACAGCGGATATATTCTTAACACCGCGTCTGTAGCAGGCTTTATGGCAGGACCTCTGCTTGCGACATACTATGCGACAAAGAACTATGTCGTACAGCTGACAAAGGCTATATATGAAGAGCTCAGGAGCACGGGCAGCAGAGTAGTGATAAGTGCACTTTGCCCGGGTCCTGTAGATACCGAGTTCAACAGTGTTGCAGGCGTAAAGAGCTTCGGTATCCCGAGTGAAAATGAGGCTTATGTTGCAGACTATGCTATTGAGCGCCTTTTATGCGGCGATCTGCTGATCATCCCGGGCGTTACCACCAAGGCGGCTGCGGCAGGCTCAAGATTTGCCCCGACAAAGCTCCTTCTAAGAACTGTGAGAACATTACAGGAACAGAAGAACAAGTAAAGAAAGAAAAAATATAATGTGAGGAACTATGGCATATACTACCGATTTTGAGAAGCTGAAAGAACAGCTGAATTATAAACCCGATCCGACAAAGCTTGTTTCAAAGCAGGCAAGCGAAAACACCGTAAAGCTTTTTGACTATCTTAAGAGCATATATGGCAAAAAGCACCTTGCAGGTCAGCAGTATCTGCAAAGCGACGAGGTCGAGGATCTTGTCTATTACCGCCTTACAGGCAAGCTCCCGGCTGTGAGAGGTTATGATTTTATGGGAGTAAGCTCCTGTAAAAAAACCGATGATCAGGTTGACAGAGCCATAAAGTGGGCTACCGAGTGCGGCGGCATTGTTACAATGTGCTGGCACTGGTACGCTCCGAATGATATGAACGATTACTCCAAAGGCTCATCGTTCTACTACAAGACGACCGGCTACGATCACAAGACCTGCTTTGATCTGTGCAAGGGTGTGACAGAGGGCACGGAGGAATATGAGTTTATTATCCGTGAGATAGATATGGTGTCTGCCGAGCTTAAACGTATGGCTGATCTGGATATACCTGTGCTGTGGCGACCTCTGCATGAAGCTAACGGAAACTGGTTCTGGTGGGGAAATCACGATGAAAAGCACCGCGAAGCCTATAAGAAGCTGTGGTATATGATATTTGACCGTATGGAAAACTATCATAAGCTGTCTAACCTTATATGGGTGTGGAACGGTCAGGACAAGTGTATGGAGGTAGACCCCAACACATTCGATATCTGCGGAGATGATATTTATTCCGTAAAGGAATATGACCATTCTTCCCAGAAGAAGAGATTTGAATATATGACGGAGCTTGCACACGGCAAGCTGATAACATTGTCAGAGTGCGGCTATATTCCTGAACCCGATGAGATGAAAAAGGACAACGCCATGTGGCTGTGGTGGCTTCCGTGGTGGGGCGAGTTCGTCTATAAGCGTGACGGCTACAAGCCTGTTTTCGATAAAGACGGCTATACGGTGATAAATGAAAAATACATGACGGAAGATTTTATGAAGCGCGTTATGTCGCATCCCGATGTAATTATGCGTGAGGATCTGCCGTGGTACGACAAGGATAAGCATAAGCTCCCCGATGCGCTTTTGACAAATCTTGAGAGGATAAAAAGCAAATGAGAAAGGCGCTCACGGTATTATTTGCCGTAATTTTTGCCGCAACGCTCTGCGGCTGTGACAATGATGTTTCTTCCTCTGTACAGCAGGCGGAAAGCTCCTCCCGTTCGTCTACAAAATGGACGGTAACAGAAGTGGCAGACGATGATATTTCCTGCGATGGTCTGGTGCTCACTGCGCTGAATGCGGGAAATTTCCCGGAGATGGTAAAGGCAACGGACAGCACACTGCTTGATACGATAATGGATTTCAGCAAATACGGAATTACCGATTACTGTGTATATCAGCAGGCGATAAGCGTTGAGCTGTCGGAGGTAATTGCGGTGCGTGCAGTTGATACGGACGGAGTATATGACGCTCTCCAAAGCAGGAAAGAAAGCTTGATAAAGCAATTCGGAACATATCCTGAGCAGGCAAAGAATGCCGAGCAGACGGCAGTATTCAAAAAGGGCGATCTGTGCTTTCTGATAGCATCGGAAGAGCCAATTGCGGCTGAAAGGGCTATCCTTGATAAGCTTAAGGCTGACAGCGCAAATTCATCTGTGTCCGAGGGTTAGCATATGTATCTTCTTTTGCTTGCGGTAATATATATCGCGTTTATAAGCTTAGGGCTTCCCGATTCGCTTCTCGGCTCGGCATGGCCCACGATAAGGGCGGCATTTGATGTACCGCTGTCGTATATGGGCTTTGTGTCGATGATAATCTCGGGCGGCACTATAATATCGGGGCTTATGTCGGAGCGGCTTACAAAATGGCTCGGAACTAAGGTAGTAACAACAGTCAGTGTACTGATGACGGCTGTCGCGCTTTTCGGCTTTTCCACTGTGAGCGGATTTTATCAGCTGTGCCTGTGGGGTATACCCTATGGACTCGGCGCGGGAGCGATCGATGCGGCACTCAATAACTATGTAGCCTTGCATTACAGCTCGCGGCATATGAGTTGGCTTCACTGCTTCTGGGGTGTCGGAACGATAGTAAGCCCGTACATAATGAGTATGGCGCTGAACTACAGCACTTGGTCGGACGGCTACAGGTGGGTATCGTTTATACAATTCGTCATAGTGCTGATACTCGTTTTTTCTCTTCCTCTATGGAAGATAAATGAGAAGAAAACCGAGGTGAGCGGGAAAGAGAGCAAGCCGCTTATCGGAATAAGAGGTGCGCTTAAAATCAGTGGCGTACCTTTTCTGCTGACAGGATTTTTCGCTTATTGCGCCGCCGAAGCTACCGCTATGCTGTGGGCAAGCAGCTATCTTGAAAGCGTTGCGGATCTTCCTAAGGACGAGGCGGCGGCGCTCGGCTCACTGTTCTTTATCGGAATTACTGCGGGAAGATTTTTGTCGGGCTTTATTTCGGACAAGCTCGGCGACAATCGTATGATAAGGCTGGGCACGGGCGTTGCGATATTCGGCGTTGTGCTGATAGCTATCCCGACCTTTGTTACGGCGGTGGCGGGCTTTGTAATAATCGGGCTTGGCTGTGCGCCTGTCTATCCGTGCATTATCCACTCCACGCCGTATAACTTCGGTGCGGAGAACTCGCAGGGTATTATCGGGATACAGATGGCTAGCGCCTATGTCGGCTCAACCTTTATGCCGCCGCTGTTCGGCGTTATCGCGAACGGTATCAGTTTAAGGCTTATGCCGGTATTCCTTGCGTTTTTCTTTGTGTTGTTGCTTGTTATGATAGGGCAGACGGAGAAAAGGTGTAAGAAGTAACCGCAGATTTTTTGCGGTTGCTTTTTTTCGCCCCGCTACTTGAAAAACCGACAGAAAAATGCTATAATTATAAAGATTTATCGGCGGTTATTTTCAGCCTGTCGATTGGAAATAAACGGGTAGAACCGTAGGAAAGGTATAGATTTTATGTTAGACACAATGAAAGGTCTTAAGCGCACCCATTATTGCGGTGAGGTCGAGGGGATAGGCAATACGGTTACAGTTGCCGGATTTGTACAGAGAGTAAGAGATAAGGGAAGCCTTATGTTCGTTGACCTGCGGGATCGCACGGGAATAGTTCAGCTTGTATTTGACGATACTACTGAACCTGCTGTTTTTGAAAAGGCTAAACAGATAAAGAGCGAATATGTGCTTATGGTGCAGGGACTTCTGCGTGAAAGAGAGAGCAAAAATAACGATATAAAGACAGGTAACGTTGAGATACTGGTTACCGACCTGCGCATACTTTCAATGGCACAGACAACACCGTTTGAGATAGTAAACGATACAAAGACAAATGAGGAGCTCCGCCTTAAGTACCGATATCTTGATCTTCGCAGAAAGAAGTTACAGGATAACCTTATAATGCGTCATAAGATTGCAAAGACAGCGCGTGAGTATTTTTATGATAACGGCTTTCTTGAAATAGAAACACCTATGATGATGAAGTCTACTCCCGAGGGTGCAAGAGATTACCTTGTACCGTCAAGAGTTCACGATGGCAAGTTCTATGCGCTTCCCCAGTCGCCCCAGATATATAAGCAGTTACTGATGATCTCGGGCTTTGACCGTTATATCCAGCTTGCGAGATGCTTCAGAGATGAGGATCTGCGTGCGGACAGACAGCCCGAGTTCACACAGATCGACCTTGAAATGTCATTTATGGACGTTGATGAGATACTTGAACTTACAGAGGGCTTTATCAGGAAGCTGATGAAGGATGTTCTTGATGTTGATATCACAACTCCGCTCCCCAGACTGACATATAATGACGCTATGTCACGTTATGGCTCGGATAAGCCCGATACACGCTTCGGAATGGAGATACAGGATCTGTCCGATATTGTTAAGGATACCGAGTTTTCTGTATTCTCCTCGGCAATTGCCGCAGGCGGAAGTGTAAGAGCTATCGTTGCAAAGAACGCCGCAGGCATTCTCACAAGAAAAGAGATCGACAAGCTGACCGAGTTCTCAAAGGGTATCGGCGCTAAGGGTCTTGCTTATATCCGTTGGCATGATGATGCGCCGAACTGCTCGTTTGCAAAATTCCTCAAAGAGGGCGAGCTTGACGCTATCCTTTCGCACCTCGGCTGTGAGAAGGGAGATGTAGTGTTGATTGTTGCCGATAAGAATAAGGTGACGCTCCCTGTACTCGGTGCTCTGCGTCTTAAGGTCGGCAAGCAGATAGGCATTGTACCCGACAGCGGCTACAATTTCTTATGGATAACCGAGTTCCCGTTCTTTGAGTGGGACGATGAATCGGAAAGCTGGCTTGCTATGCACCACCCATTCACGATGCCTATGGAAGAGTGCCTTGAATACCTTGACACCGACAAGGGCAAGGTAAGAGCAAAGGCTTACGACCTTGTACTCAACGGCATTGAGCTTTGCAGTGGTTCTATCCGTATAACCGACCCTGAGCTTCAGGAGAGAATGTTCAGACTGCTCGGTCTTACAGATAAGGAAATTGAAGAGAAATTCGGCTTCCTTGTTGACGCATACAAGTATGCCGCTCCTCCGCACGGCGGTCTTGGCATAGGTCTTGACAGGCTTTCGATGCTCCTTTGCGGTGCAGACAGCCTGAGAGATGTAGTTGCTTTCCCGAAGGTAAAGGACGCAAGCGAGCTTATGTCGCAGTGTCCCTCAACAGTTGACAACAAACAGCTCGAGGAGCTTCATATAAGAACGGTTGTTTCCGATAAGTAATAAATCGTCCAAGCCATTACTAAGAAAGCATACGAGGAAATGTAAATGAATAAAGCATCATCTGCCGCCGCTAAAAAAACAACGGCATACAAAGAAGCTTAAGACACTGTGTAGAGCTTGTATTCTGTATAACTGCAGTAATGATACTGCTCCTGACGTATTTTACATCGATAACGAATGCGATAAACAGCAAGCACAGCATATTCGTTGCGCAGACATCCAAGAGAGCCTCTGACATAACGGCATGGTTCGATAAGCATTTATGATGGATAACTTAGCAGAGGCTGTTGACAGCGGTAAATACGATGCCGATAATTTCGACAAGGCTTATGGTTTTCTTGTCGATATGCAGTCGGTTTCAGACGAGGTATATGTGTTCTACATCGGAAAGTCGGATAAATCATCTGTATTCTCTGACGGCTGGGATGCTGCCGCAGAAAATTACGACCCTACCGACCGTGACTGGTACACAAAGGCGGTTGAAGCTAAAAAGACGGTTGTTTCCGATCCGTATATCGATGTCAAGACAAAAGAGCTTGTAATAACGCTTTCAAAGCCGATATTCCACGATAACGGCGATATTTCGGTAGTTGCCGCCGATATCTTTGTAACGTCTGTCATTGATATAGCAAAGTCCAATGTCAACGGCGGATATTACCCGATACTTATCGACGCCGCAGGAGATATTGTCGTACACAGAAATGACGCATATCTGCCTTATTAGATAATGATGAAAGCGAACATTATACAAAGGCTTCCGATACAAGTATTGCGGCGATCGCCGGAAATGAGAACGGAAGGATATATACAGGCACAGATGAAAATGGTCAGCTTTCAATCTATGCAAAGGAAAACGTCGGCGACTATGGATGGACAATAATTTACGCACAGGACACATATACTTTCTATTTTAGCGAGATGTGGCTGGTTATAATATTCATCTCAGTACTTGTCATACTTACTGTGATAAGCACGATTGTACTTAACATTCAGATAAACCGTAAGCTTAAACCAATGAGCGAAATCAATAAGGCGGCTGATTCGATGAAGAACGGTCAGCTGTCATATAAGAGCGGATATCGCAAAAACGATGAGATCGGCTCTGCCTGCCTTGCCATCGAAGAAGCTAACGGTATGCTTAAGAACTATGTTTCGGATATCGATATGAAGCTCGGACAGATGGCGGAAGGCCGTTTCAACAATGAGATAACATTGCAATATAACGGGGATTTTGCCGATATAAAAGCTTCAATGATAAAGATACAGAGCGCACTTAAAGATACGCTCACACAGATTGAAACAGCGGCAGGTCAGGTATCAGAGGGTTCTGCACAGCTTGCGGCAGGCGCACAGGAGCTTTCTGACGGTGCGGCTATGCAGGCGGGAGCTATCGATACGCTTTCGTCGAACTGTGAGCTTGTATCCGGAAACGTAAAGACCACAGCCGACAATGCAAATCGCGCAAATGTGATAGTGACTGAGATGGGCGAAAAGGTAAATCTCTGTAATGACAGTATGAACAAGCTTTCAGCGGCTATGCAGGAGATCGGCGACAAGTCGGGAGAGATCAAAAAGATTATTCAGACGGTCGAGGATATTGCATTCCAGACAAATATACTCGCGCTCAATGCTGCTGTCGAGGCGGCAAGAGCCGGTGAGGCAGGCAAGGGCTTTGCGGTCGTTGCCGATGAAGTAAGAAACCTTGCGGGCAAAACCGCAGATGCGGCGGCGCTTACATCACAGCTTATAGAACATACTGTTGAGGCTGTCACAAACGGAACAGAGCTGACAACAGATACGGCAGACGCTATGGTAACGCTTGTAGACAGCGCTAACGAGGCTGTAAGCATTGTAAGCAGTATCACAGAAGACGCAAATGCCGAAAGCGAGGAGCTTGTGAAAATAACCGAAGGTGTTGAGCAGATAGCAAGCGTTATTCAACGCAATACCGCAACCGCGGAAGAAAGTGCAGCATCAAGTGAGGAGCTGAGCGGTCAGGCGGCATTACTGAAATCGCTTACCGATAGATTTGAACTTTGATAAATGAATAACTTACCGGGAACGCATGAGAGATCATGCGTTCTTTTTTTATACCCTCGCGCATAGACTTTACTAAACAAAAAAGACAAGCCGAAAGGATATGAAAAAATGATAGAAAGTAAAACAAATGAATATGACGTTGCAATTCGACCGATAGCGAGAGTTTTTCCCGCATTATGTTCTGTGCCGGAGTCGATAAAGCTTGTTGCCGAGGAGATACGGATAAAATGCGGCGCGCCGCTTATGATCCGTACAGGTGACCGAAATCATATTATGCAGGTCACTGCTGACAGTGCACTTATCAGTGAGTGTATCAGCGCAATTTGTCAGAACTCAGTCCATACATATGAAAAGGATATAGCAAACGGCTTTATAACGCTGTACGGCGGTCATAGGGCGGGTATTTGCGGAAGTGCCGTGTACAGCGGTGACAGACTGCACACAGTGAAGAATATCAGCTCCCTGAATATCCGCATAGCCAGACAGCACTATGGGGCGGCGAGGGACTTGCTACCGCTTTTTGATGATGTCGGCAGCAAGGGTCTGATGATAATCGGCAGACCGCTCAGCGGTAAGACTACGGTACTGCGCGATCTATGTCGGGGTATCGGCGGGCGGTTCAGGATATCGCTTATTGACGAACGACAGGAGATCGCGGCGGTGTATGACGGAAAACCATGCCTTGATGTAGGGCTTATGACGGACGTGTTCAGCGGTTATAGAAAGTCCGACGGCATAATAAGGGCGATAAGATGTATGTCGCCTGACTATATTGTGACCGATGAGCTCGGAGTGGACGCTGAAAGCATAAGACAGCTTATAAACTCGGGTGTCGGGCTTATTATGACGGCTCATGCGGACAGTATTGAAACCGCTTTAGCAAACGAGGGGATAAAAGCGATCGTTGACAGTGGAGCAATACAACATATTGCACTACTCCGGAATCATAGGATAACCGCCGTGAAGCAGATCATTACGCCCGAAGTTATGGCGGAGTGCACGTTATGATAAGCATTGTCATATTTATGCTTACAACACTCAGCGGTGCGGCTGTGGGAGCGTATTTTTCGGACAGACTGTCACAACGTTGCGAGGTTATATCGGCGTACATCTCGCTTTTTCGGAATATGACGGCTTATGTCACTTATAACGGATATAAGCTTGACGAAATGCTGAAAGCGCAGTGCAAAACATCACGTTGCTATATTTCGGACAAACTGATAGCAGTCTGCGAAAGTGGCGGAAATATCAGCGAGGAGTGGGATGCTTGTGTGAACACAAGCTGCTGTCTGAAAGCGGAAGAAAGGAATATTTTATCAGAGCTTGGCAGAAATATCGGTAAAAGCAATACTGAGGGAGAAACTGCCGTTTTAGCTCTTGCACAGACAAGACTTGAGAGCGTGCTTGAAAGCGCAAGCGAAGAAAAAAAGCGCAAAGGCAGGCTTTACCGCACACTCGGGATAATGCTGGGAGCGGCGGTAGGCATAATGCTGATATAGAAAGCGGCGGTGTGATATGAATGTAGATTTTATTTTCAAGATAGCGGCGATAGGGATCGTCGTAGCCGTGTTAAATCAGCTTTTACAGCGCTCGGGCAGAGAAGAGCAGGCTATGATGACCACTATCGCGGGGCTTATTGTCGTGCTTATGATGATAGTGACAGAGATAAGCAACCTGTTTGATACGATAAAAAATATCTTCAATCTTTAGACTTCAAAAGGACGGGAATATGAACATTATCGCATTTGTCGGTGCGGGAATTATCGGCGCGGTGCTGTCGGTGGTGCTCAGGCAGTACAAGCCTGAGTTCAGCGTGTATATTACGCTTATCACGGGAATGCTTATGCTCGGTGCGGCGGTAACGGCGGTAAAGCCTGTTATAGAAACTATATCCGGCTACCTGCAGATAGCAGACCCCGATTCATCATACGCGGACGTGCTTGTGAAATCGCTTGCGGTCTGCTACATTACGCAGATGGCATCAGACAGCTGTGCAGACGCGGGTGAAAAGTCGATAGCCGCAAAGATAGAGCTTGCGGGAAAGTTTGCAATAGTATTGCTCGCACTGCCGGTGTTTGACCGCCTTACGGAAGTAATAAAACAGCTATTGCAGTGAGGAAATATGAAAGCAATTATAAAAATAATTACGGTGTTTGTTACGGCGCTTGTGATGCTTGCCGTGCCGTTTTGTGCGGGCGCGCAGGACAGCACGATACTTGACGGTTACAGTGCCGACATACCGCAGGAGCTTGATCGACAGCTGTCGGCGGCGGGAATAACACCGCAAAGCATAGACAGTAATACATTGTCGCTCGATAAGGTGGTAAGCAATGTAACAGGTATGTTATGGGACAGCATACAAAGTCCGCTTAAGCTGCTTGTGTCACTTCTCGGCATTACGCTTCTTTGCAGTGCAGCAAATGTATTTGCCGATAATTCCGGCAATCTTAAGACCGTGTTCTCGGTGGTATCGGTACTTGCGTGCAGCACTCTTACCGTTACAGCTGCGAGCGACTCACTGGCGGCGGCATCAAAGACGCTTGAGTCGGGCAGTGTGTTCCTTGCAAGCTTTATCCCCGCGTTTGCGGGAATACTCGCTACAAGCGGACACGTCACATCTGCCGCAATGTTCAATACCGTGGTAATGGGCGGCGCACAGTGCTTTACTCAGCTTGCGTCAAAGATACTTATGCCGGTGTCTATGAGTATACTCGGTGTATCGCTTGCAGGGAGCGTGTGCAGTGAGCTTAAGCTGTCGGCGCTTGCCGAAGCGGTAAAGAAAACAGTGATATGGATACTCGGACTTATTATGACGATATTCGTGGCACTGCTTGCGATGCAGAGCTTTATCACAGTACCGTCAGACAATGTCGGGCTCAAAGCCGCAAGGTTCACTGTGTCGAATGGTGTTCCGTTCATCGGCGGCGCTGTGTCAGATTCGCTGTCGGTTATGTACGGCGGTATAGGGCTTATCCGTAACAACTTCGGCGTGTTCGGGATAATAGTCGGCGGGGCGTTGATACTGCCGTCAATATTGTCGGTGCTGTGCTATAAGCTTGCGTTTTCGGTGGCGGCGGCGTTCAGTGACCTGTTCGGCATATCACAGCTCACGGGGCTTCTCAAGTGCGCCGAGGGGGTTAGCTCTATAATTATGGCGATGCTGGTATCGTTCCTGCTGATGGCGGTAATATCGATATCTCTTATGATATTTATGGCGGGAGGTGCGGTATGAACGAGATAAAGCAGGCGGCGCTCGGTATATGCGTGCTTGCCGCAGCGGCGGGGCTGCTCAGAATGCTGATACCGTGTGAAAAATACAAGTTGCAGATAACATTTGCGATAGCGTGTATTTTTTCGGTGTGCCTGATAAATTCGGTCACCGATGTTATCCCCGCACTTACCATAGAAACTAAGATCGCCGATATCCCTCAGGTGGATTTCAGCGATAAGCTTTCCGAGCAGGCACGCGTCACTGCGGCAAGAGCCGTCAGGGAAAAGGTCGAGGAGCTACTCACCTCGCACGGATTTGTTTACCGCAAGGTGTATATTACAGCGCATATTGACGGCGCATTCTGCATATCTATTAGTGAGGTCGAGCTTGTATTTGATGATAATACGGACGATGGATACATCGCCGATGCTGTATCACTTGTACAGTCGGCAGTCGGGAACGATATAAAGGTCAGATACGCAAAAGAAAGGTAGATTATGAAAGAACTGCTGAGATCCGATAAGCTGCTTAAAATAGCTTTCATTGCCGGGATAGCGGCGATCGCGCTTATCTTTCTTTCAAGCTTCGGCAGCGGGTCAGACACACAGCTTACCGAAGAACAGATGCTTGAACAGCGCATAACGCTGATGCTTGCGGCTATGGACGGGATAGATGATGTTCCGAATGTCACGGTCAGGCTTGATGAGGATAAGCACACGGTGCTCGGGGTGACGGTGGTATGTCCCGAAGCTTCAAGCAATCGGACAGCCGAAAGGGTAATCAATGCGGTAAAAACGGCACTTGACGTTTCCGCATCGAGAATATGTATTACAACATAAGTGAGGTATTTGTTATGAGAAGACCGAGAATCAATCTTATACTTGGCAAAAAGCATCTTGTTGCGGCAGGTCTGGCGCTTGTGCTTGCAGTCGGACTGTATGCCAATTTTGCCATAGGGAGTAACGTGAGCAGTAAGAGCGCATCGGGGGATAACTACGGCGATACAAGGCTTGTATCAAATGAAAACGACAATACGGGCAAAGTGTCCGACAAAAAGGACAGCGATATTGTTTCCGCTTCTGCCAATACTGAAAAGGTAGCCGACAGCAGTGAGGAATATTTTGCAAAGGCGCGCATTGACAAGCAGGCAAGCAGAGAAGAGGCTAAGGAAACACTCAAGAGTATTTACGGCGGCGGAGATATGACCAAAGACGAGCTTGCGGTAGTCGCACAGGACGCACAGCAGCTGACCGACCTTATGGAGGCTGAAAACAAGATTGAAACAACGCTTAAGGCACAGGGCTTTGAAGATGTGCTTTGCTACCTAAGCGATAACAGTGCGAATATCATTGTAAAGTCGCAGGGACTCGATACCGCTCAGGCGGCACAGATAAAGAGCGCATTGCTATCTGAGGTCGAGGTCGCAGGGGAGAATATTACAATTGTGGAAGTGCAGTAAGATAGAATAAGATACAGATAAACCGCAGGCGTACCTGCGGTTTCAGTCTGTCGATAAATCTCTATCGTTATCAAAAATGGGATGTCGAGTATTGCTTGCTCTGTTGGTTTTGCATCGTGCAAAACTTTTGGCAAGCAATCAAAGCATCCTTGCTTTGGGGCGTAGCCCCCAACAGGGTCTAGGGGCGGTAGCCCCAGTAATATAGCCCCTTTCCGGGGGAAAGGGGTTTGGGGATAGGGATAATAAATCAGAAGTTTATTTCAAAAACAGACTTTTTCTACAAGCTGAAACCGCAGGCGTACCTGCGGTTTATTTTGATGTAAATAACGACAAATAAGGTTGACAAAGTGCTGTCCGACAAACAGAACTATCGGTAGTCTGCTATCAATGTTAATTACTGATACCGTATAATAGAGGTGAACTATGCTAAACAAAAAGTGAGCCGAGCGCACTATTCTTTGCGCTTCGACTCACTTTTTTCCGGGTTGTGTCACAACCCCATTAAAAATCTTTGATAAAGGCCAAACAAATACCACAATGAATTTGTAAGGACTGAAAAGTGCCGAAAATACGGCAACTGGAGATAAGTCTGATTATCTCTTTGAGAACCTTAAACGGCTCTGTAATGCGGATTAGTTGCGGGAGTGTTAGTTGCTTGTTAGTTCTTTATTGCAGGTGTTGAGGGCGCATGATGTTTTTCAGCAATTTTGCTTTCACTATTGTTTCACTGAATTTTTCTGCATATTTTATAGAAGATATTCAACGAATTTACTACTGGTATTCATAAATATTGCAATCAGTGAATACATATCAGCCCCATTCCGTTTGTAGACGACCTGGAATCGTTTAACATATTTACTCACAATCCCAAAATAGTTTGATAGACTATACAATCTATATCTCTCGATTGATAGCATTAATGATTTCAAGCTTTAGTTCTTCGTTTTGATCAAAAGTTTCATCCATGATTGCAGTCATGATTTTATGAAGCAATTGCTTATCAATTTTACTGGCAGCAACATAAAGGCTAATATTTTCTGTCTTAACTAAAAAAGTTTTTGCTATTCCAAGATATCCGTTCAGTAGAAGAAAAAGTGTTGAAAGAGTAATAGCAAGTCGCTTGTTCCCATCAGCAAAACAATGAAATTGACATGTTGAGAAAAACAGGTGAGTTAACTTATCCACAAATGTAGGATACCAATCATCATTTTGAATATTATATAGAACACTTTCTAATTTCCCAAAATCTAGTTCTTCCAGTAGTCCTCCGCCACTATATTTAATTGTTTTAGCATGTGTTTCTTTTGCCTGTTCAGGAGTGATATATACTATTTCGCTCATTACTTGCTCTCCTTTAGGCGTTTCAAGACATCTTCATTTTCAACCATCAAACGTTCAAGTTCATCTCCTGCTTCACCCAAGAAACGTTCGTATTCCTCTTTTCCTAGCGGTTTAATATATTCCTGCAGTTGATAATGGAAGGCTTCTCTTAAAGCCATATCTCGACTTGCCATCTTTGTACGAGCTTGCACTATCAAGGGCTTCCAGTGCGGTGCAATTTCAAACTGAGTAAACAAATCCGATAATTCCCAATTATTTAGCTTGTGTCCTAATTTATTGGCGTGTTGTTTAATCAACTCTGCAAGCCCACATTCATAAGATGCAATAAGCGTTAATATTTCGGAATATAATGTATCACGAACACGATCTTTATTGGACAATTTTAAAATCTGTCGATATTCTTTGGCTTTCTCTCTGAAGATACTTTGATATATTTTATCAGTATACAACCCGTATTTGGCATTCCCCATATCTACATAATCCCGTAGAGCATCTGTAAATTCCTTGCGATAATTTTCCTCTTGTAGAAATGCCCCTAAAAAATCTGTATCTCTCTGATTTATATACTTAGTTGCACCGCCTGATTTTTGATTTATAAAATCAATTACAATATCAAGTATAACTTGACGCAGACTTTTAGCAGTCTCGCTTTCTACAAGAAGCATAGACATATTTAAAAATGAACGAAAATCAAATATAGCCATTTGTGGAGTACGATTGCTGATGTTCCCGACATTAATGTCGGGAACATCTTGCTCAAAACAAGACATAAACTCTTTCAAGCGTTGTCCCTTTAAAATTTCATATCCATTGAATAAGAGCTCTTCTTGATTTTCGCTAACGTATCTTTCAATAGTTCGCAATTCGACTTCAAAATATTTAGCAACCATATTTTTGGTGAAACATAATTTGTTTTCAAAAAATACGCCTTTAATATTAGTTTGCCTTTGTATTTCTTCTATTGCTAATGCGTTGTTTAATATATTTTGCCTATCGATTTTAGATACAGTTAAATCTTTGCCCATATATGATTCCTCCTCTTAAAATTACAATCTGTCGCCGTACGGCAAAGACCTGATATAATCGCTCATAAATTTCCAATCAGGAACATATCCATGGTCAGAATACTTGTGTTTTTCATCAATAAAAACTGAACCATCAATATTGTGCTTTACTGGAAGATAGAAGCTGAAATCTGTCCTAATATGTGTATTCAGTTCACGGCCAAACGGAAAGTATTTATATCTGCATTCATTCATAATGCTTGTTGTTATAAATATTTTTGCGGATATCAACGGTGTTTTCAAATTTCAGAACAGCCACGTTCTGTGAAGTGTAAAAGTCTTTGTACTGGATATATGATGAACCCAAACTTCCACCCAAAGCAACGGTAATGCATCCGGATTTGTATGGTTCAATTCCATCTATCAAATCAACAACACCGTTCACTCCATTGTTTTCAGCAGACCGCCCAACAAAATTTATAGCAGGGTCATCAAATGTCATTTTTGCAAAATCCATTTTATTTCCCATACTTATTTCACAGATATCTTTCAGAAAAAATTCTTTCCATTCAGATACATTTAAAGTAATGTTTGATGTATGATTTTTAGTGGTTAATGGCTTATAATGAAGTGATTTTATATAATCTTCCATAAACGCCCAATCAGGAACATATCCGTCTTCAGAATATGTATGTTGTTCATCAATCAAGATTGAACCATCAGAATTGTGCTGTATGGGCAAATTGACGGTTGTGTCCTTTAAATGTGTTTTCCATTTACGACCAAAAGAATATTTAGGACGCTCTAAACAAAAAATGGTTGCTAAAAACACTCCTATATATTCATTCATGCTATTACAATATCCAGCAACAATATCAGTCGTACCTATAAATTCACGATTCATGTAATTAGCATATCCAACCGAGCCCTGACCATTGCAAATGAATATAATGCAGTTTCCATTCTGCACCAGTTCTGCATCATAAGCGCAACGTCGCATAACCCCGTTATCGTTTTTCTTTGCCCCTATGTAAATACAATCATCACCATCAGCTAACATCCCATCATTAGCTTTACCAGGTTCCAGTTTATAAAAGATTTTTGACACTTTGAACTCTTTCCAATTATGCATATCAAGGTTCATTAATCACGCCCTCTTTCACCAAATAAGCAAGATAATTGTTCAAGGTCTGCTGAAAATCTGCTTCAGAAAGTTTACTATAATCAGTCTTCATATAAGCTTCACAGAGCCATTCTGAATTTCCATCAACTTCAGCTGTAGCAGATAAACCGTCAACAGATTTCTTATTTCTGAACAGTGATAGCCACTGGTCTTCAATAGCTTTCCACTTTGAATTACCCTCCGCATCAAACTGCTCAATACGGCCAATGTTCTTTTTCTTTTTGAAACCATCTTCTTTGTAATATCCGAAGAATGTTTCATTGACAGTACCGTCAGTATTTATATGAGGATTACCAAGAGTGAACACCATACAGCAAGCGGAAACCGATGCACCAGGATAAAACACTTCATTAGGAAGCGTGAAAACAGCATCCAAAGTGTTATGTTCCAGCATAGCAATCTTTTCATCAGTAATTATCTGACTTGTGCCGATAGCTGCTGAAACAGGAAGAAGCACAGCAAGTTTTACTTCTTTTCGCGGCTGATTATACTTTTCCCTCTCCTCATTCATTTTTTCAATGACGTCAGAAATAAATCGAACAAAAACAAAGCCTTTTGTAGGGTCTTCTTTTCCATCAACCGCTTTACCCCATGTATTCTTGTATGCAGCAGGAATGTTAATGGGCTTAGCATTGTAAGGTGGATTCATAAGAATGATATCAGGATCTGCCTCTGAAATAAATTTGCTGCATTTAAACAAATCCGCAGACTTTATATTAGAATTGCCATCGCCATGAATAAGCATATTGGTTGTTGCAAGACCAAAAGCAATATCATCAATTTCAACCCCAAAAATATGCTCTTTTTTTACAGTATCCATCAACGCTTTTGCTTCTGTTTCCGTCTTGCCACGCTTGCAGTCGGCAAGTTCTTTAACCATAGCCTGAACCAAAAACGAACCGCTGCCACAAGTGCCATCAAAAATTCGCTTTGTACGGTCAACGCCTGTCACTCTGCACATAAACTCTGTAATATGGTCAGGAGTAAATGCTTGATTTTTATCCGCTTTTCCTGTATATTTGTTAAAAGCAATAAAGAAAAGATTTAAAATATCCTGTCCTTCAGAACTGTCATCATTAATGTACTTGTAAATATCAAGAATGATTGTTTCTAATATATCTATCCAGTCATTAAGTTTTAATTTCCTAACTTTCTGATTGTCAAGGACATTTTTCTGAAGAAGCTCTACCTTTTTGGTTTTATTATCTGAGCCATCCAATAGATTGTTGAGCGTATTCTTTAATCCTGCACGTATTTCTTCTGAGGACTGCATCGACCAAGTGTCTTTCAGTTTTTTGACAAGTTCTTCATCAATCTTTGATGCCCCTGTTCTTTTAATAATATCCTTGATATACAATAATGTTGTGCCTACAAATTGTGAGCGCAGCTTCTCGTCAATATCTTTCTTGTGCAGCAACTCATTCAAATCGTATGTGTTCTTCAAAACCTTTTCACGATTATTTTGCTTACTAGTGTCAAATAATGATTTGTAATGCTCCATAGTATCAAGCACGGTTTCATCTGATAAATAATGGCCATCATCAACAAAAGAGCGCCATACCTTTATCTTATCATTTTTAGTGTTTGCCAATATACAGATGACCTTTTTCCCAGTGTGAAGAGCTCTTTCTTCTTCAAGATATTCACGTAACTGGTCTTCATCAGATTTTACAAAATTCTGCTTTGTTTCAACTAAAATTACATAATCACCGTCTTCAAAGCGTATGTCTAGTTTAAAATGGGCGAATGATTTCATCAATGCCTTTTCAAGTGCTTCTTTAGAGCCTGCTTCTTGAACATAGCTGTATTCACCCGCCTCTATATTGGATGTAAGATATTCTTTTCCTATATGCTCTATCATATCATGTCTTGTCATAATTATTACCTCACAATATTATTCGCCATTCCCCGTCAGCATAAAATCATAGCTAACATTGAACGCTTCCGATATTCTTACAAGGTCTGAGAAATTCAGACCTTTTTTCTTTTCAGCAGGCAGAGCAAGATTGTACAAGTTCCGTATCTTCTTTGCAGACAGCCTTATACCTAATAAGTTCTCCATAGTGATATTCTTCTTAACAAGGTTAGAAATAATAACGGAGGAGATCCTTACTTGAAGGTAGCTGTAATCCGCATTTCCGGAAAGCTTCTCAAGAACATTGAGAACAAGATCTTTTGCCGGAATTACGGAGTCCGTTTTCTGTTCAGCATTTTTATCGCTAATTAGTCCAGCGGGAACAAGATATTCCACGGAGCAGTTAATATATTCGGCAATCCTTTTCAAGTCTGAAAAGGAAATATCCGTTCCCGAAATCATGCTCGCGATATGATCCGGATGTGCTGTCATAACTCTATATACTTTTTTGATCGAGTTTCCGTCATCTGATATGACCATGCTGCTTTCAGCGTCATCTTCCTCAAAAAAATAGTCAACAGGCACTTCAAAGTGTTCCGATAATTTTGCAAGAATATCGGAATTTACAGTTGATCCGTTCTGCCATCTTTTCAGATTTGTTGCACTTAACCCCAATGACTTAAGCAGAGGGGTTGGCTTTTCATTATGCTCCTCACAGAGCTTAATTAACTGGTTATAAAACACAGAAAACCTCCTGAGTTGTTGTGAAATTCTCGCAAAAATCACTTTTGGTTTACTTGCAGTCACCCAAAAGTATTGACAAATCACTTATAGTGGACTATAATAAACACGGTAGATAACACACAACAAGTTATTTCAAAATGCTTATAGTGTTATTATATCACACTCGTGTCAAATAGTCAATATTAAAGGAGGTATTTACCATGACTTACACCAATCACCCCAAATTCACCGGCCGCAACGTACCTATCGCCGAAATTGCCCGTGCAACAGGCAAGAACCCGCAGTTTATCCGTATCGGCTTGCAGCGTGGAATACTCCCGTTCGGAATCGCTATGAAGAATGAAGGTTCGTCCGAGTATACCTACTACTGCTCTGATAAGCTGGTGTGGGAGGCAACGGGCTACTTCAACGACAAGGTGGTGCTTGATGGATGAGTAACCCTGAACTCAACATCATAAACATGGCAGATGTCGAAGCGGTTGCAGTAAAGTGGCTGTGGAAACCGTACATACCGCTCGGAAAGATAACCATTATTCAAGGCGACCCCGGCGAGGGCAAGACAACTCTTGCCCTTTCAATCGCCGCAGCACTCACACAAGGCGAAATGCTGCCAAACGAGACGGAATCCCAAGCGCCTATGAACGTTATTTATCAGACCGCCGAGGACGGGCTTGCCGATACGATCAAGCCCCGCCTGGAAGCCGTAAATGCTGATTGCACAAAAGTTCTCGTTATTGATGAAAGCAAAGAAGAACTATCAATGACAGATGAACGAATAGAAAAGGCAATACAGCAGACAGGCGCCAAGCTGATAATCCTCGACCCGATACAAGCGTATATAGGCGCTAACGTGGATATGCACAGAGCCAACGAGATACGCCCTGTAATGTCCAAACTCGGCAGAATTGCAGAAGAATACGGCTGCGCAGTGGTCCTGATAGGACACATGAACAAAGCCGCAGGACAGAAAAGCTCATATCGTGGGTTAGGCTCGATAGATATAACCGCAGTTGCCCGCAGCGTTCTTATCGTTGGAAAGATGCGTGATTCACCGTCAAAACGTATAATGACGCAAGCCAAGAGCAGCCTTGCTCCTGTTGGGAAATCGCTGCTGTTCGAGATAAACGAGAATTCAGCGCTCGAATGGAAGGGCGAGGTTGATATAACCGCCGAGCAGTTTCTCGAAAATGGCGGTGCAGAATTAAGCAAGTTGGAAATAGCGACAGAGTTCCTCCTTGAAATTCTTAAGGACGGAAAGGTTAGTCAAAAAGAAATTGCCGCCGCAGCTTCAGATTACGATTTCAGCGCAAGAACGCTGAACGAGGCTAAGAAAAACCTTAAGGTATTATCAATAAAAGCTGATAACAAGTGGTATTGGAAACTGCCCGACTAATTTCAACATTGCAAGGTTGCAAGAATTTTCCGTATAGGTACTTTGCAATCTTGCTGGGAAAGGAGCATATATGAACAATTCAGAACCCATAGGCCGCTTCGGAACAGAGTGGCAAAAGTTCATGAAAGAAAACTATCCAGACATTATTACTGCCGAACTTGTCGGAGAGAAGTTCAATGAACTGGCGAGGAAAATCGACACCGAAGCGTGGGAAATGTGGGAACTGCTCCGCAGGCAGTATGCGGAAAAGAATCCCCGCCCGAAAACCTTTACTGAAATAGTAGGGTGGGAGAAAACACGCAGCCTGTACGTTGAACACGAGGTTATGGAGCAGGTTGTTCTTTGCTGCCGCAGCTGTTGAGTTTCTTTCAGAATGTTTTTCAGTTTTGAAAAAACATTGCTAACCCAAGGTTGCAAAACCTCTGTATATAAAATTCTTGCAATGTTGCAACCTTGAATTTGCTTTCAGCAAATACGGCTGTCGTTTCGGCAGCAAACGCACGGATAATGCATTGCATTATCCGAATCCCCCGCCCCTCGGAGAGCCCCGTACCTGTGATAGCTTGCTGTCACAGGTATTAAGGGGTTACCAATGGCAGAGCCGTTGGTAAAAATACCGCAGCGAAAGGAGAAATTAGTGAAAGCGAAAACCATATCTCATTGTCAGGGCAAGGGCAGCCTTTCCCATAACAATCGCGCATTCAAGCCGAAAAATGTTGACAGCTCCCGCAGCAGTCAGAATGTCACCTTTGTAAAGATGTCAATAACCGAGGCTTATGACAAATGCTTTTCGGAGGCAGTCGAGCGTTACAATGCAAAGCAGAAGCGAGCCGACCGCCGTATCAAGAACGGATATTTCCGTTATGCTTTTTCCCATGCTCCCAGTAACAATGTAATAACTGCTCCTGACAAGCGTAAGAGCTTCTATGAGGACATTGTGCAGATAGGCGACAGGAGCGATACGGGGATAGGCACGGCTGACGCAGAAACTGCCGCCAAATGTCTTACCGAATATATGCAGGTATTTTCCGAGCGCAATCCGAATTTCTTTGTTTTCAACGCTGTTCTCCACGTTGACGAAGCTACGCCGCACCTGCATATTGACTATATCCCTATCGGGCATTACAAGCGGGGAGTTGATACACAGAACGGCTTGGCGCAGGCTCTTAAAGAAATGGGCTACGGCGAGGGAGAGAACACCATAAATCGTTGGAGATTGGCGGAGCGTGATGTTCTCGTCGAAATATGCCGCAAGCACGGCATTGAGATAAGCAAGCCAAACAAAAGCAGAGGGTACACCTACACCGTCGAACAGTACAAACAGCACAAGGACGCAATATCCGCCCTTGAACAGCAAAAGGCAGAGCTTTCGGAAAATCTGGACGAACTGAAACTGCTGAACGACGCCGCCGAGAGCGAAGGCATAGAAAGCAAAAAACTGCCTTTCAACAAAAGGGTGGTTTCCGAGGAGGAGTTCAGCAAACTTGAAGCGGCGAAAAAGACTGCCGCTGTAAGAGAAACTACTCTTGATCACCGAGAAAAAATCATAGCTGAAAAAGAAGCTGCAATATCCCAAAAGGAAGCGGCGCTTTCCAAAAAACTTAAGGACGCAGATAATTTATACTTGAAATATAACACGCTTGCAGATGAACTGCTTGATGACAGCAAAGCATACCATAAACTCCTGCCGAGATACAAGGCGCTCGAAGAACGCTGTCAAACGGCGGAGAATGAACTTAGCAAAGCTAAAGATAAGATAATATCTGCCGTAAAGCATATAACCGACATCGCAAAACTGAGCAACTGTATGCTTGCCCCCATTTCGGGATATGAAGATTTGGCAGAGAAAGCCACTCTGATGCACAAAAACCTTGCTAACGTTATCCGTCAGCTTTGCGGCAGATTTGTAAGGTCGCTGGGCTTCGACAAGGAGGCAGATATCATTCAGAAAAAAGCAGGGATTTCAGACGAGGCTCTTTGGGAGTTAAAGAGCAACGAAAACAGAAAACAGAATAGAGGTGTAAGAAGATGAGGTTTTCCGCAAACGAATACTATGCGCTTGCAAACGCAGACTGCATTTCCGTTGCAAAAGCTCTCGGTATGCAGGTTGACGAGGGCAAGCAAACTACTACAAAAGCTGTACATATTAAGCACAGCGGCGGCTTATACATATTTCCTGAAAAGAATAATTGGTATCGTCATTCAGACAGCAGAGGGGGCTTTCCGATTGATTTGGTGATGGATACGCTGTCCTGTTCAAAAGAGTATGCACTTGAATTTATTCAGAAAAACGTCCCCGTTAGCTATACTCCCACATTTCCAAGCAGAGCTTCTGATTTTAGATTACCGGTGCAGACTTCTCCCGAACGGGTTCGCGCCTATCTCACGAAAACCCGTGGTATTGACGAAGAAATTGTGGATTGCCTTATTGCGGACAGCCTTATCAGAGAGGATAATGCACACCACAATTGTATGTTCATAGGTAAAGACAGCAGTGGAGCGGTTCGCTCTTGTGCCTTACGCGGAACGGGGGTAACACAGTTCCGTGGAGAGGTTTCGGGAGGCAACAAATCTTGCAGCTTTGCGATAACAGGCAGTTCAGACAAGCTCCGTGTTTTTGAAAGCCCGATTGACGCTATGTCACACGCTACGTTCTCAAAGCTGCTCGGTATTGACTGGAAATCAGATCATAGATTGAGTGCAAATGGCTGCGGACATACATCAGTATTACGCTATCTGAAAGAACACAGAGAAATATTTTCAGTTATCCTCTCGCTTGATAACGACCAAGCAGGTCACACCGCCGCAGGCACAATAGAACAAAAGCTAAACGCAGAATTTACTGAAAGAAAAATATCGGTGTCCAGGGTTATATCGCAGCACAAGGATTGGAACGAGGATTTGATGGCGTTCAGAGTCGCAGAGAAATCTGGTGTCAGCGTGATTGAATTTCTGAAAGCTGCATACCCGCAGATAGAGCGCAGTAATTATTCTTTTCAGCAATATAAGGAGGGTTAAAATGAGGTTAGCAAACGGGATTGGTTCTGTTTACAAGCTGTCCGGAAACCGAAGAAATCCGTACATAGTCCGCAAAACCACAGGCTGGGACATTGACGAGGAAAGCGGAAAAGCAAAGCAGAAGTACATCACCATTGGTTATGCGCCGACCAGAGCAAAGGGTCTTGAAATGCTGATGGACTATAACAAGAATCCATTTGATGTTGAATCGTCGAAAATCACCTTTGCGGAGATATTCAGCAAATGGTCAGCCGAAAAATTTCCCACGATTTCCGATTCCAATGTTAAGGGCTACAACGCCTCATATAACTGCTGTTCAGCTATTCATGACAGAGTTTTCAAAGACCTGAAGCTGACAGACCTGCAAGGCGTGATAGACACCTGTGGCAAGAATTATCCCACGCTGCGCAAGCTGAAAGTCCTGCTAAGTCAGATGTATGAGTATGCTATGAAATACGAATACTGCAACAAGGACTATTCGCAGTATGTCGATATACTGAAATACAAAAACAGAAATCCTAACCGCACCGACCGCAGTCCATTCAGTAATGAGGAAATCGAGGCACTCTGGGTGCAGCGGAACAATCTCTACGTCCAAATCGTACTTATGTTGATATACAGCGGTGTTCGTGTATCGGAACTGCTTGACCTCAAACGTGAGAACGTCCATATTGACGAACATTATTTCAATGTCGTTGAAAGCAAGACTGAAAACGGAATACGAATAGTTCCCATAGCGGACAAGACCTACTCATTTTTCAGAAAGTGGTATGACGACGGCTGTGAGTATCTGCTGCACACTCCAGAGGGCGCACACTTTGACTATCGGAACTACTACGATTCCTACTGGGCGCCCGTCATGGAACTGATCAGCTGCTCCCACAAGCCGCACGATACCCGTCACACCTGCATTTCCATGCTGACTGAAAAGGAAGTTTCCCCTACGATGATAAAGAAGATAGTCGGGCATTCCGGGGCTATGTCGCTGACGGAGAGGGTTTATACTCATGTTAATGTGCAGGAGCTGCTGAGGGCTATAAACAAAATATAGAAACAAAAATAACCGCTGAATTCCAAAACAGCGGTTATTTTACTGATATAAAACGCATTGGCTGACAATGCTGTGGCAGCCACACTCCTAGAAATTACTGCCGTGTTTTTGCTTATAGATTTTATGAGTGTTTTTACAGTCACTTTGGTATGTAATATTTTCTTCATACTATCTCCTCCTCTTTTGTTTTCAGTAATATCTTCTAATATCGTTGATATAAAAGATATTACTAACATCGCAACTAGGAGGTTAACTGTCGGCATTGAAAGTCCTTGCATTGCAAGCCAATGCGTTTTATTACATGATGTATAAGGCACTCATCTTTCGATAAGTGCCTTATACTTTGTTAGTTGCTCGTTAGTTATGTGTTAGTTACGGCTGTGACTTTACTGTGTTTCAAGCAGTCCCACAGCGCCGCAAACCGCATAACCAAGCGATTTGAATGCTCCCATAAGGGATAAAGATTATCTCTTTGAGAACTGGGGAGCGCGACGTGCAGCCTTTAAGCCGTACTTCTTTCTTTCCTTCATTCTGGGGTCACGAGTTAAGAAGCCTGCCTTCTTGAGTACGGGACGGAGCTCGTCACTGTACTGAAGTAAAGCTCTTGAAAGACCGTGGCGGATAGCGCCTGCCTGACCTGTAACACCGCCGCCTGCAACTGTGCAAACGATATCGAACTTTTCAGTTGTGCCTGTCAGAGCGAGAGGCTGACGAACGATGAGCTTTAATGTTTCAAGACCGAAATAGTCATCGATGCCGCGACCGTTAATTGTTATAACACCGCTGCCGGGATAAACACGTACTCTGGCAACTGAGTGCTTTCTTCTACCTGTTCCGTAGTAATAAGGCTTTGATTCGTACATTTTTATCCCTCCTTAATATTTGAATTCTTCGGGCTTCTGAGCGCCGTTCTTGTGCTCAGCGCCTGCATAAAGACGCATTCTTGTAGCGGCTTTTCTACCGAGTGTGTTGTTGGGGAGCATACCCTCGATAGCGAGCTGCATAGCCTTTTCGGGCTTTTCGCTCATGAGCTTGTTGTACTGTACTTCCTTAAGACCGCCGATGTAGCCGGTGTGCCATCTGTAGTACTTGTTCTCAAGCTTCTTGCCTGTTAAAACTGCCTTTGCGCAGTTAATTACGATTACATGATCGCCACAGTCACAGTGAGGTGCGTATGTGGGCTTGTGCTTACCGCGGAGAATGTGAGCGGCCTTTGCAGCAACACGACCGAGAGGCTTTCCTGCTGCATCGAGAATATACCACTTACGTTCAACTGTTTCAGCTTTAGGCATAAATGTTGACATTCTGATTCTTTCCTTTCAATTACTCTTGAGGTTTTACCTCGTTTGATTATTTTCACAACGTTCTATATTATAGTCAAACACCGTCCGTTTGTCAAACGATTTTTGAGTTAAAATCTAAATATATATCTATATCTCTTTAAATCACTTTAATTATCGCTGTTTCTCTCTGTTTCTCGTCTGTGATTTCACTTTGCTTTTGTGTGATGCAAATAAGCAGTGTTTTCGGCAGTTTTTATTCTTTTTCTTTTGCTTTTGCATTGTGGCTCTTTTACCGTTTCAATTTTGATTATCGGTAGAAAAGTTTGCTTTTATGCGTTTAATGATGCCTTAGTTATCTCTGTCCATTTTGATATTACTGCGTATTTTCTGTGTTCTTTTATTGCAGAAATTGCGCTTTTGTGCTATGCTTATGTTATCAAATTCATTATAAGGAGCGATGAGGAATGACACAGTACCATAATATTCCGCCCGTATATGATAAAAACAGCAAAATTCTGATATTAGGCTCTTTCCCGTCTGTGAAATCACGGGAAGCGCAGTTCTTCTACGGTCATCCGCAAAACCGTTTCTGGAAAGTGCTGTCCGCTGTTCTCGGCTGTGAATGTCCTGTCACCACAGAAGAGAAGAAGGCGATGCTGTTAAGTCATAACATAGCTGTGTGGGACGTTATAGGATCATGTCAAATAACAGGCTCGTCAGATGCTTCAATACGCGCCGTAGTCCCTAACGATATAGCGGGACTTGTAGCTAAAACTTCAATCACACATATATTTACTAACGGTGCAACTTCATCTAATATGTACAAGCGCTATTGTTGCAACAGAGTCGGGATAGAAGCTGTCAGACTGCCGTCCACAAGCCCCGCGAATGCATCGTACAGCCTTGAAAGGCTAACAGCGGAGTGGAGCGGTCAGCTTCTGTCCGTCCTGTCGGAATAATTTATTGTAATGTTGCGTTGTTTCGCGTTTCTTATAAGGTGGTCTATCCTTATAAGAATAGCTTTTTCTTCATACACAACAGCCTCGATCTTTTCAGGCTCTGTTTCTATATCGAAAAGCTGTCTTGTCTTTTCAAGACGGCTTTGCAGATAATCAAGACGCGAGCGCATTTCCTCCGCTTCGCTGAAATTATGATCTTTGTTTTTCTTTTTGAATATCAGTCCGCACATAATACGCCCGCCCTTTCATAGTTTGTACATTCTATGAAGAGGACGGGCGTAAAATTACTTGCAGAGTTTTTCTATGGCGTTTGCAAACATAGCCGTATTGTCTATAAGTTCACTCACAGATACAAATTCATCAGCGCCGTGTATGTTGTAATCGGTGTCAGGGTGTTCAACGCCGAACGCAACACCACCCTCGATCCCGTGGACGTATGTTCCGCCGCCGATAGCTATACATTCGCCTTTTTTGCCTGTCTGTTCCTCGTATACGCTGAGAAGCGTCTTTACAAGGAAGCTGTCCGGGGAAGCATAATGCGCGTCTGTTCCCATAAAGTCTGCGATGCTCATATCTGTATCTGAAAGCGCCGACGTGACTTTTTCTTTCAATTGTACGGCGGTCATGCTTATCGGAAATCTTGTATCGGTGCTGAAAGTCAGCTTACCGTTTTCGGTGTTGATAAGACTTAAAACGCAAGTCAGCGCACCTGACTTGTCGCTGCACGAAATGCCGAGTGAGTTGCCGTCGGTTTCACCGTAAGGGTAGAGCCTGAGAATATCCGACAGCAGTCTTTTGGTATTGTTGTTCAAATCAAGCGATACCAGCATTTCAAGCATGGCTGTTATAGCGTTTCTGCCTTTCTCGGGAGTTGATGCGTGTGCGGATTTTCCTTTGCAGATAATTTTTATGTTATCACCGCAAGGCTCAATATTATAAGCACAGCCGTTCTTGCTGCCGGTTGTATATGAACAAATTTCATCTTTGTGCTTACCGCACACAACGGCACAGCATTCGGCAGGGACAGCGTTTATTACCTGTCCGCCGCAGATCGAGATAATATCGCTATTATCAAAATCGTCGCTGTATTTTATCCGCGCCATACCTTTTTCACAGTTTATAAGCGGATATGACGCGTCCGGAGTGAAGACCATCGGCGGCATTTTATCGTTTTTAAGATAATGCTCAATATCAGCCGAGCCGTTTTCCTCATTTGTTCCGAATATCAGTCTTACTCCCTTTGAGAGCTTTGCTCCGAGCTGTTTTACACTGTATAGTGCATAGAGCGCCGATACGGCAGGTCCTTTATCGTCTGTTACACCTCTGCCGTAAAGAATGCCGTCCTTTTCGGTGCAGGCGAAAGGCTCATATGTCCAGCCCTTGCCCTCGGGCACTACATCAAGGTGACAAAGAATTGCAAGCCCGGGCGTGCTCACGTCGTCCGGCAGATAGTCTGCCGTGCCGTAATAATTATCGACGTTATTTACCGCAAAGCCGAGCGCTTTTGCCGCGGCAAGCATTGTTTCGAGTGCTTTTGCGGGAGCTTCTCCGAAAGGATAACCGGGCTTTGCTTCTTCCATAACGCTGGGAATTGCAACGAGCTTCGCCAGAAGGTCACAGATGTCATCTTTTCTGTCCGATGCGTATTTTTTGTATCTATCCATATTTGTTACTTCCTTTGCTGTTATGCTATTATTATACTCGAAAAACCCGGTAACGTCAACGAAGTTATTGACATTTTTTGTGTGATATGGTATACTTATTTTTATATAAATGTTTATCAGGGAGGAAAAGCCGATGAGTGCATCTGCCCCTACAAGTTCAAAAATCAAGTTATTCAGAGCTAAGAAGAAAATGCTGAAAAGCTTTATTCTCAAAGATCCTTATCTTGACAGTTCGCTGGGTAATTATAAGCGCGGTTCGCTTTTCCGCAATGATGTAGTTTTTGTATCGGTCACTGATGGCAGTTTTTCGGCAAGGGTATTCTGTGCTTGCGGTGACGGGTTCGCTTCGGCGTTTGATATCGCTATGAAGAAAACGGAGAGCTTTGTGGCGGAAAACAATTTTGATCCGTTATGGTTAAAGGTTGATTACATAAACAGCAGTGATATAATAAGCCGCACTGAGTTTACCGAAAAAATACGCGGTGCAAGAGAATTTTTCTTCAAGAAGGGTGTAAGCTTTGATGTCGGTTTTGAAACTGCTTTGCTTGAGGCACAGCTTAACTGTTGCGGGCTTATAGACTATAAGCTCGGAGTACTCAATGACGAAAAGATAAAACAGTATCTGGCGGAATGCGGCACCGTGCTTACTTCGATCCCCGATATGCTGGTCGAATTTACAACTGTTGGATATATCTGTGATGAAAATAAAAAAATGTACAAGCTCTATCCCGATGAAGAAAACTACGGCAGGAGAATCATCGGTGAGCTTACAAAGGACGATATAAAGCAAGTAATAGAAACCTCATCTGTTTATCTTGCAAACGCTGTCAAAGATAACGGACAATTTGACTATGGTGTAAATCCCGTGAACGATTTTCATTTCGTTACATATAACATACTGCGTCATTCCGGTACTATCTGGAGTCTTATCATGCAATATGACACTACAAAGGATGAAAAGCTGATTTCAAAGATCGAAAGTACCATAAATTTTCTTATGCAGAGTATAGAGTATTCCGATGACGACCACGCTTATCTTGTTGAGCGTAAGGCAGATGAGATAAAGCTTGGCGGAAATGCGATAGCAATAGTAACGTTATCTACCTATGCGAGCGTATTCGGCAGTAACAAGTATGACAAGCTCATAACTGCTCTTGCAAATTCCATACTTGATATGCAGGAAGCGGACGGCAGCTATTATCATGTATTATCATTCCCCGGATTTGAACGTAAAGAACGTGACAGGATAGTGTATTATGACGGTGAGGCTACATTTGCGCTTGCCAGAGCCTACAGTGTGACAAACGACAGGCGTTATCTTGATGCTGCTGAGAAAGCCCTTGATTACTTTATAGAAAACGATTATACTCGTTTCTGCGATCATTGGATAGCATACGCGGTAAACGAAGTCACGATTTATGATCCGAAAGAGCGCTATCTCAACTTTGGACTTAAAAACGCAAACGATAATCTCGGGAAGATTTTTAATCAGGATACAACATTCCATACGTTCCTTGAACTTCTTATGGCGGCATTCAGTCTTTATGAGCGCATAAAGGAAAAGAAAATATATGCTTCATATATGCAGAAGTTCAACTTTGAGGCTTTCATACGAACCATTTACAGACGTGCTCACTATATGCTCGGCGGTTATCTGTATCCCGAAACCGCAATGTATATGAAAGTGCCGTTATCGGTCGCTTATACATTCTGTGTGCGTCACGACAGCTACAGAATAAGAATAGACGATGTTCAGCATTATATCGGCGGTTATTATAATTTCTACAACAATTTTGACAAACTTGATGAATATTACAAGGATATCATCGACAAACCGAAAACAGCACAAATCGATACGAATGCGGACAGCGAACGAGCATCGTTTGTAAACTGGATACTCAGCAATATATAACTCTGTGAGAGGTAAAGCTTATGAATTTTAAGCAGTTGCGTGAACAGCAGCCGCAATTTCCTGTTACCGTAAAGACGGGCGAGGGAGTTGTCGAGCTGATATGGGACAATATAAAATATGCGGATGGATATCGCGTGTTTTCATCACCGCTTGGGAAAAATCACTTTACCGGTGTGATGAATGTAAAGGATTCAAGAGCGGTGATAAAGAAACGCACAAACGGTCTGCCGCTTAAGTATAAGGTCAAGGCGTACAGAATTGCGGACGGACCGGATAATTTTTTCGGAGAGTCGGAGATAGTTGCGGCGTGCCCTCTTGAAACGCCCCGAAAGCTGACGGCGATCATAGGCGCAGACGGTGTATGCACTTTGTCTTGGCGTTATAATTCACAGTGCGATGGCTATAAGATATATGCCGACGCGAATGAAAGCGGAAAGTATACATTTGTTTGTTATAGCAAAAATATGTCCTGCAAACTCGAAAACTATACAAAGAGCGGTAAGGTTTCGTTTACGGTACGCAGTTTTGTGATGGTTGAGCATGAGGAAAAACTCAGCGTTTCCTGCACACCGGCAGAGGCGGTTATTCCGAAAACAAAGGGTGTGAAAGCGCTTCAGCTTGATCATTCGGCAGTGAAAAAGAGTGCGGGTATTTACAAAAACAGGCGCTTTTCGGGCAGTGACGGAAGGTTATGTAACGACCATCATAAATGCACGATAATGATCGGCGGAGATATAACGGTTGCGGCGCAGATGCAGAAGAATGCGGCATTGGGTATGCCTGTCTTTGATGAGGCTTTTTCATCACTGGGCGGAATATTCGGTTCGTTTGATTTTTCGGTCGCCACGCTTGATACAGATCTTAACGATAAAAAAGCGTACGCATTTGAAGACAGCAGGAGTATAAATTGCCCGTCTTCTGTTGCCGATGCTGTGTGCAAAAGCGGGATCGATGCGCTTGCAGTCAACGCAGGACTTCTTCAGCGTGCACCTCAGTCGCTTGAAAAGTATCCGTTGACGGTTATAAGCGAAAGTGACTGTACGCTAGGCGGAGTTAAGTATTCCGTTGTAGATATCAATAATATCAGTGTCGGTTTTGTTTCGGCTACTGTAAATAAGGACATATCTCAGTATGTATCAAAGCTCAGGAAAAGCGGAGCGGAATACATATTTCTTTTTTGCTCGTGGAATGAACGGCATACACCTGTTGTAAAACCCAAATGGCGCAATGCGGCAAAAAAAGCGGCAGAAAGCGGTGTTGATTTTATTGTCGGAAACGGACTGAATGCAATTGCGGAGTATGATGTTATAGAATGCACCGATGGCAGAAAAGTTCCTGTTGCGTATTCTCTAGGCTCGCTTATACCTGCCGATTATGCAACAAGATTTGAAACAATAGGCGCTTTGCTTTGCGTCAGGCTGAAGAGAGATGTTGCAAGCGGCGGCGTTTTTACCGACTTTGTAGGATATATCCCATATGCATTCAAGGACTATGGAGCAGAGCATCGCGCAGTGCTTTTGACAGACGATAATGTGCACTATTTTGGGTTGTCCGAATATGATTCGTTCAGAAAGCAGATAGTAAATGCCCTCGGCGGTAAGATAGATCTTGCACGTTATGCGGTGAAGACCGAGCAGCAGTCATTCGCACTTTTGGGCTCTGCACTTATATCGGAGCTTTTCAAGGGTGACGAAGATGTTGAAACCGACCGTTCCCATCTGTTCATATCACAGCTTACTATGTACGGAACGCATCGTGACGTTGATGAAAAATACTTCCGTGACGGTGTAGTACCGCTGTATTACAACCTTTCAAAAGGATATGACGAGTATCTTTCGGATAACAGGTCGGACTGCATAATAATGGATCTTTATTATGCGGCGGCAACACCTGTATATCAGCTTGACGGAGTGCTTTACTCGGGCGGCAAGGCATTTATCCGGTCACGCTTTTATGAGGAAAACAAAAAGAAGCTCAAAAAGCTTGATATAAAAGATGAAGCCGTATGGAAACCGCTTCTGGATAAGTTTATTGACAGTATAACCGCTGTTTATTCTTCAGACAAGATAATACTTGTCAGGGTGTCAGATCCTAAGCTTTACTATGTAAACGGCAGATTTATACGTTCTTCCGACCGTTCATGCAACTTCAAGCTGCTGCTTGATATGGAGAACTATCTGATACGCCGTGTATCGCCTAAGATAATTGACATATCCCGTTATTATCCCGGAGTTATCAATAAGCGTGGCAGAAGCTATGCCGTGTGCCGTGATGAGTTGTTCCGCAACAATATTTCACTAGTTGCAAAAAAAATCGGTTCGGGCGAAAAGGGCAGTTACATAAACGCATTGTCATATGACTGTGAAATATGGCTTACGGAAATAGCAGAAAATATCGATGCTATAAAATCAAGCGGCTGTGATAAATTTTTCTTTGCGCATAATAATGCTGTCGATTATTTCATAAGTCGCCTGAGCAGTGATTTTATCTGTGCGGAATTTAACGATATACTCAGACTCAAGGAAAGCAACTTTATAACGTTTGAAGAGATAAGATTGCGATATGACTTTGGAAAAAACGTTACGCTTAAAAAAGTGTTTGAAGCAGTGTGCGCCATACGCAAAGGAAAAGTCGCTGACCCTGATATCGGTGAAGTTATAAGGCTCGGTCTTTATGCGAAAGACGATCTGGCAGATATGTTGGCGGCGTTCTTCCGTAAAAAAGGCATCATACCGGATTGCGTGCTTGATAAGTGCAGCATAGAGTTCTATCTCAAGTGTGCAAGATTGTGGCTGTCCGGTGCAGACAAGAGTGCTGTGGAGCAGCTTGTATCCGAATATTACAAAAAAAACAGACCGTTTGCGTTTGATACGTTTGGCAGAACGGATAGCAAAACTTTACTTTCGCTGTGCGATAAAGCTGTTGTAAATAACTGTATCTGCGGCTTTTCCCCGCTTACGGTATGTGAACAGAAAGCCGATGTAGATCTCAGCTTTGTTGACAGTACATCTGATGTGTTCAGAGAACTTACACGTTCATATTTCCCGGACAAGAATGCAGATTGGATGATCGTTGATTTTTCCGATGCGGAAAAAGAGCTTTACAGTCACAATAATACATATATCGCGGCGATTGACGGCTTATATGATACAATGGTGTACAGAGCGTTTATGACCGATGACGAGAGTTTTGCTCCGTATGCCGACGATTTTGACAAGGAATATATTAAAAATGCCGTAAAAGGCTTTGGTAAAGCGGTAACCGAAAGATATGGCAGCAAGATTATCCTTAGAAAGACGCGTCTTTCGCTTAACCGTCTTGATATGACGGGACGAATAAGACCTTTTGAGGATACAGAGTATATCGAAGAAAAGAACCGTCTTACTGCATATTGCGAAGAGTTATTCATAAAGTATACCGACTGCTTTGTGATTGATTATGAAAGCAGCTATATGCCTGTTTGCGGCGATAAAAATGCCGATGTAGCTGAGCGTATGCTTGAGAGCGATTTTTATAAAGAAGCATCAAAGGCTGTTGACAAAATACTTTCCGGTGATAGCGAAAAGAAGCTTTGCAATGTCGATATTGTCGGTTATATTGAGCGCTGTGAGAGGATAAGGGCGGATAATCCCGATATGAGCGCCGAGCTTTCCCGGGAAATATTCGGCGGTGCGGCTAAGCTGTTTATGACAGAGTGAAAATTATATACTAAATGCCCCCAAGCTTTATGTTGGGGGCATTTCTGCAATATGATTAAATCTGTTAAGCGATTATACAGAACTATGTTATCACTTGATTTTGCTGTGTCGCAATCCTGCTGATAACTGACACCATAAATAGGCGGTATCACATAAAGGCGTTGCTTTTATTTGCCAAAGGATACACCGATGCTTTTACCGGTGATAACAAGCTCATCGTTTTCGGGGACGAATTTCGTCTTCATTGTAACATCAGACAGCTTATTTTCTGAGATTTTACTGCCGATTTTTGCGACCGTGTAGCCGTATTTTTCCTGCTTTATAAGCATTGCGGCTCTTGCGCCGAACTTTGTTGCAAGCACTCTGTCATAAGCGGAGGGAGAACCGCCTCTCAGGATATGACCCGGAACAACAGTTCTTGACTCAAAGCCTGTTGCGGCTTCAATCTGCTTTGCTATGCGGTTTGTAACGGTAACCTCTCCTGCTTCGGCACGTTTTTTTGCGCGTTCCTTTTTCTTCATAGCGGCTTCCGAAATATCCATCGCGCCCTCTGCGACCGCAATTATCGAGAATGTCTTTCCTGACTGCGCACGTTTTTCGCAAGCGTCGATGACCTTATCAATATCATAAGGGATCTCCGGGATAAGAATAATATCCGCACCGCCTGCAATACCCGAATAAAGCGTCAGCCAGCCTGCCTTGTTGCCCATTATCTCGATTACCATAATACGTCTGTGGGAGGTGGCAGTGGTGTGTATTCTGTCAACAACTTCGGTCGCTATATCTACTGCGGTATGGAAGCCGAATGTAACATCTGTTCCCCATATATCGTTATCAATGGTTTTGGGAAGTCCGATTATATTCAGACCCTCTTCGGAAAGAAGATTTGCGGTCTTATGAGTTCCGTTGCCGCCGAGCGTCAGTATGCAGTCGAGCTTCTGCTGTTTATAGGTGGCTTTCATTTCAGCGACCTTGTCTATGTTATCCGCCTCTATTACCTGCATCATCTTATACGGTGTACGCTTTGTGCCGAGTATCGTTCCGCCCTGAGTGAGTATGCCGGAAAAATCCTCCGGCTTCATTATGCGGCAGTTATTATGGATCAGACCGTGAAAACCGTTGGATATGCCGACTATCTCAACGTTGTCCTCGCCGAACATAGTGTAACAGGCTTTCGCCGCACCTCTTATAGTAGCGTTGAGACCGGGGCAGTCGCCGCCGCTTGTCAGTATACCTATTCTGCGTTTTGCCATTTGTACATCCAGCCTTTCCTGAAAGATTTGTTGTTTTCTGCTAATTAAATTATAGCATACATACTCCAAAAGTCAAGAAAATATTATAGCTCGGATTATGCAGATTATACAATTTCTGTGCGTTATACGCCTGTATATATGCCCGCGAACAGCGGCAGCATCGTTTCATTGTCAAGTATCATATACATGAACGGACGATTAAGAATTACCTGCTTTTCGGCAATTACACACCCCTCGTCAACCATTTCCACAAGAGCGGCGGCTCCTGCCTTTGTACCTTTTTCGTTTACCTCTATTTTTGTCTTGTGGATCACTTCGCCGATGGATATATTGCCCATTGTCGATTTACCGATACCTGAAAAATCGGCGTTATTTTGGTCAAACGCAGTCGGCATACCGAGTGCCGAAAGGGCATCGTTCAGCTTTGAGGAATATTCATAGCCAAATTTCGGAAGCTTTACCTCTACAATGCAGTCTTCGGCACTTCCGAGTATCTTGCTTAATTTTTCACCCGATAACGATGTTATAAAGCTTTTGATATCACCGCCAGGCAGTATTGCGGCAAAGCTGTACTTGCCGTCCTTGTACTGCTTTATAAAGCCCTTGCAATCCTCATCTTCCAGATAAATACTTTCATCTGAGCACAACATAGTGACTTTCATAAGCTTGTCTTCGGAGTTTGTGAATTTTCCGTCCGCTATATCATTTTCGCGATAGATGATATCCCATTCCGCGTCAAAGCTGACAGCATTTACAAGATACATAATTGCTTCGTCCGGAATGCTGTCAAGTATATTGTTTATCATACCGTCGGTATTGTCGTTTACCCAACTGTTGATCTCTTTGCAAGTATCGTTGTCAAACGCACGCTTGTGTATCGCCGCACCGAAATAATCGGCGTTTGTCTGTAAAAAGTCCTTTTCAACGGTAAGTCTGTTTTCTTCATCTCTGAACCATATTGAATTTGCGTTTTTCAGCTTGAAGTCCTCGCCTGATGTAAGCGAGCCGCTGAATGATGAAAGATACTTGTTCAGCTTGTCAAGGGGCATTCCGCTCCCGAGTACCTTTTCCATTTCGTCTTTGGTCTGACCGTTAGCACCGTTCGCAGTCATTGTGAGTGCGGTCGATACCGACAGGGGAGAGATAAGAGTGTTTGATCTGCCGTCAAAGCATTTCTTAAGCAGTTCGACAGAGAAATTGCCGTATGCGTTTTTGAAAGCATCGTCGGGTTTTACGGTTTCGTGGCTTGCGGCTTTGATGCCTGTCATAAGATCCGTTGTTTCGAGGGATTTTTCCGACTGACAAGCCGAGAGGGTGAGAGTTGACGCGATGAGTGAACCTGCGATTATTGCTGATAAAATTCTTCTTTTCATACTGTTCTCCTTTCGATAGACGGTTTATGCACCGTCATTTATCATATACCTGTATACACGCCTGCAAACAGCGGTAACATTATTTCGTTGTCGATTATCATATACATGAACGGACGATTTAGGATCACCTGCTTATCGCCGTCCGGAGCGGCGGACATAACCACGCCTGTTGCGGCGACAGCCCTTGTACCTTCTTCGGTAACGGATATCTTCGTTTTGTGTAGTACATCACTGATGAGAAGTTTATCACCCGAAATACCCGAAAAATCAGCGCTGTCGGAAAAGGCTGTAGGCATACCGAGAGCTTTCAATGCTTCACTGAGTCCGGCGCTGTATTCATACTCAAACTTCGGCATTTTAGCGACAACATTAGTGCTTTCGGCATTCTGCAACATTTTGAAAAGCTTATCTCCATTGAGCGAACCGACAAAATCCGATATAGAAACATTGCTGTCGGGTAGTATTGCGGCGAAACCGTATTTACCGCCCTTATACTTCTTGATAAAACCTGTGCAGTTATCGCCGTTTATGTATTCGTTTTCTTCTGAAATCAGCATCGTGGCTGACTGTTCATTGCCGTTTGCATCTGTGAATGTGCCATATTCAACAAAATTGTCATAGTAGTAGTTTTCCCATTTGGCATCAAATGCTGTTGCGTTGATAACCACAATATTCGATATCTTATCACCATTGTCGAGAAGCTTGTCAATCATACCGTCTGTATGTTCACTGACCCAATTGTTGATATCGTTCACAATCTCGCCGCTATATGCACGTTTGTATATTTCGGCGTGGTAAAAGTCGGCGTTGGTCTGTAAAAACTCATTGTTCACATTGAAATTGTTGTCTTTGATAAACCATATCGAATTTGCGTTTTTCAGCTTGAAACCCTCACCGGAAGTCAGCGAGCCGCCGAATGATGAAAGATACTTGTTCAGCTCGTCAAGGGGCATTCCGCTCCCGAGTACCTTTTCCATTTCGTCTTTGGTCTGACCGTTAGCACCGTTCGCAGTCATTGTGAGTGCGGTCGATACCGACAGGGGAGAGATAAGAGTGTTTGATCTGCCGTCAAAGCATTTCTTAAGCAGTTCGACAGAGAAATTGCCGTATGCGTTTTTGAAAGCATCGTCGGGTTTTACGGTTTCGTGGCTTGCGGCTTTGATGCCTGTCATAAGATCCGTTGTTTCGAGGGATTTTTCCGACTGACAAGCCGAGAGGGTGAGTGCCGATAAGGTCAGTGCGGTTGTGATGATCGCTGATAAAATTCTTCTTTTCATACTGTTCTCCTTTCGCAAAGGCGATTTGCTCTTCTGTATATAATACACCGCAGAGCTGTTGATTGTCCACAGACGGACAACAATTTCTGACTTTATTATAATAGCACATTTTGGTAAAGTCAATGAAAGTTACAAGATTGTAACCATTTCGTCGGCATCATGCAACCGCTTTTGCCGACCGCTGAGTTCAACGGGCGGCGGTGGCGTTTTTAATGACGATATTTCGGTTTTTTCTATTGACAAACGTAAGCCCGATAGATTATAATTATGTAAGAAGCGTGTAAGGTTTTACACGACAAAATTCTATGAAGTTTTGAAAAATAAGGAGAACAGATATGGCATACATACTCGGTGTCGATATAGGAACGTCCGGTACAAAGACTGTACTTTTCAGTGAAGACGGCACACCTGTTGCATCAGCGCTTTACGATTATCCTCTTTACACTCCCTGCAACGGCTATGCCGAGCAGGAGCCCACAGACTGGTGGAATGCCTGCGTAAACGGTATCCGTGACGTAGTTGCAAAGAGCGGAGTCCCCGCAGATGAGATAAAGGGCGTAGGTCTTTCGGGACAGATGCACGGTCTTGTTATGCTTGATAAGGATAACAAGGTAATAAGAAAGAGTATTATCTGGTGCGATCAGCGTACAGGTAAGGAAGTTGTCGAGATAACCGAAAAGGTAGGTCATGACAGACTTATCGCTATCACAGCTAACCCCGCTATCACAGGCTTTACAGCCGCAAAGATCATGTGGGTAAAGAACAACGAGCCTGAAAATTACGAAAAGTGCCGTCACATTCTGCTCCCTAAGGACTATATAAGATTTATGCTGACGGGCGAGTTTGCTACCGAAGTTTCCGATGCATCGGGTATGCAGCTTCTTGATATTCCCGGCAGATGCTGGTCTGACGAGGTACTGACAAAGCTCGGTATCGACAAGTCGCTTCTTGCAAAGGTTTACGAAAGCCCTGAGATAACAGGTACTGTTACAAAGGCGGTAGCACAGGCTACAGGTCTTAAGGAAGGTACTCCGGTAGTCGGCGGTGCAGGCGATAATGCGGCTGCCGCTGTCGGAACGGGCGTAGTAGAAGACGGTAAGGCTTTCACAACTATCGGTTCAAGCGGCGTTGTATTTGCGCATACTTCCGATATATCTATCGACCCCAAGGGCAGAGTACATACATTCTGCTGTGCTGTTCCCGGTTGCTGGCACGTTATGGGCGTTACTCAGTCCGCAGGTCTGTCACTCAAGTGGTTCAGGGATAACTTTGCATGGAGTGAGATGGAAACAGCCGCTTCTATGGGCGTTGACCCGTACTACCTTATGGACAAGGAAGCAGACAGTGTACCGATAGGCGCAAACAGACTGCTCTATATGCCTTATCTCAACGGCGAGAGAACACCTCATCTTGACCCCAACGTAAGAGGTGCATTCGTAGGACTGTCTACAATGCATAAGAAGAAGGATATGCTCAGAGCTGTTATGGAGGGTGTTTCCTATTCGCTGCGTGACTGTGTTGAGGTTATGCGTGAGATGAATATCAACATTGATGATATGATGGCTTGCGGCGGCGGCGGAACATCACCGCTGTGGCGGCAGATGCTTGCAGATCTTTATGCTTGCAATGTAAAGACTACAGCAAACAAGGAAGGTCCTGCACTCGGCGTTGCACTTCTTGCGGCTGTAGGCGCAGGTATTTACAGCTCTGTGCCTGAGGCGTGCAAGGCAGTAATAAAGCCCGAGAAGATACAAACACCTATCTCGGAGAACAGCGCCAAGTACGAAAAGGTATATGCTCTTTACAAGAAGCTTTATCCCGCTATGAAAGCAAACTTCGACGAGCTTGCTTCACTTGATGTTTAAATAATATATGTATGTGACGGAAAGCGGCTTTGTGTGTATGCCGTGTTCCGTATAAATATTATGTTTAGTCCGGTTTACCGGAAAGGAGTAGTTATGAAACTTTTTATCGACACAGCGAACGTTGATGACATCAGACGTGCCAATGATATGGGCATTATCTGCGGCGTTACAACAAATCCCTCACTTATCGCAAAAGAGGGAAGAGATTTCAAGCAGGTAGTAAAGGAGATCACAGAGATCGTAGACGGACCTGTTTCCGCCGAGGTCATTTCACTTGAAGCTGATAAGATGGTAGAGGAGGCTCTTCCTCTTGCCGCAATACACAAAAATATCGTTATAAAGCTCCCTATGTGCGAAGAGGGCCTTAAGGCCTGCAAGCAGCTCACCGCAAAGGGCATAAAGACAAACGTTACTCTCGTATTCTCAGCCGCTCAGGCGCTTCTCGCCGCAAGAGCAGGAGCAACATTTGTAAGCCCGTTCCTCGGCAGACTTGACGATATAGGCATGGAAGGCATGAACCTTATCGAAGAGATCGTTGATATCTTCAACGCACAGGGTATTGAAACAGAGATCATAGCTGCATCTATCCGTAACCCCATGCACGTTACACAGGCGGCAAGACTCGGTTGTGATATCGCAACCGTTCCTATGAACGTTCTTCTCCAGATGCTTAAGCACCCCCTTACCGACAACGGTATAGACAGATTCCTTAAGGACTGGGAAGGTTTCACTTCTAAGCAGAAGTAATCAGAGCCGCTCAAAAAGCGTGCTTAAAATAACCGAAAGGACAAATGAAATGTACAGTAATTTAGTTGATACGATCGGCTTTCTCAAGGGTATAGATCCCGATGTTGCTGATGCAATGGACAAGGAGCTTGCCCGTCAGAGAAGAAATCTTGAGCTTATTGCAAGCGAGAATATTGTTTCTCCGGCTGTTATGGCGGCTATGGGAAGCGTTCTTACGAACAAGTATGCTGAGGGATACCCCGGCAAGCGTTATTACGGTGGATGCGAGGACGTTGATATAGTTGAGAATATCGCTATTGAACGTGCCTGCAAGCTGTTCGGAGCAAAGTATGCGAATGTACAGGCTCACTCCGGCGCACAGGCTAATACAGCGGTTTATTTTGCACTGCTTAACCCCGGTGATACCGTAATGGGTATGAGTCTTGCACACGGCGGACACCTGACACACGGTTCGCCCGTAAATATCTCGGGCAAGTACTTCAACTTCGTGCCATACGGTCTTGACGAGAAAACCGGCAGACTGAATTACGACAATATACTTGCGCTGGCAAAGGAGCATAAGCCTAAGCTTATCGTTGCAGGTGCAAGCGCATATCCCAGAGCTATAGATTTTGAAAAGCTCTCGGCTATTGCTAAGGAAGTAGGAGCATATCTCATGGTAGATATGGCTCATATCGCAGGTCTTGTTGCAGGCGGTCAGCATATGTCACCCGTGCCTTATGCCGATATCGTAACAACGACCACACATAAGACTTTAAGAGGTCCTCGCGGCGGACTTATTCTTACAAACGACGAGGAGCTTTCAAAGAAGATAAATAAGGCTATATTCCCCGGAACACAGGGCGGTCCTTTAATGCACGTTATCGCCGCAAAGGCAGTTTGCTTCGGAGAGGCATTGAAGCCGGAATTTACGGAATATGCAAAGCAGATAGTTAAGAATGCTGCAGTTCTCGCTGATTCACTGCTTGAAAAGGGATTTGATCTGGTATCCGGCGGTACGGACAACCACCTTATGCTTGTTGACCTCCAGCCTTTCAACATCACCGGCAAAGAGCTTGAAAAGAAGCTCGACGAGGTATATATCACAGTTAATAAGAATGCTGTTCCGAACGACCCTCAGAGTCCGTTCGTAACAAGCGGCGTACGTATAGGAACACCTGCTGTTACAACAAGAGGTCTTAAAGAAGACGATATGAAGCAGATCGCACAGTGCATCTATCTTACTGCAACCGACTTTGACAACAGCGCAGACAAGGTAAGAGAAACCGTAACGGAAATTTGCAGAAAGTACCCGCTGTACGAATAAATTATATTTAATCGAAAACGAGAGATGAAAGCTGTCCCTCGTTTTCGTGCTGTATAAAATGTTGAAGACAGAAAGGAATTTATAAATGACAGCATCAGCAAGAGACATTATTTTTAATCATTCCGAAAGAGTAGCTCCTCTCGGACTTATTGCGATCCCGGGTTCTGAGGAGCTCGGCAGGAAGGTAAATGAGTACCTTGTAACATGGTCACAGGAAGCCGGCTATGATTATGATAATTTCCTTATTGAGAATGAGTGCCCCAGGTTTTCTTCCGGTGACGGCAAGGCTCTTATCAAGAACACTGTAAGAGGCTATGACCTTTACATTATTGCGGATTTTGGCAATTACAGCCTTGAATATCCGCTTTTCGGAAGAATGAACCGTATGTCGCCCGACGACCACTTCCAGAACCTTAAACGTATCATACAGGCTATCGGAGGTAAGGCTCACCGTATCAGCATAATCACGCCTATCCTTTACGGCGGAAGACAGCACAGAAGGAATTACAGAGAGTCGCTTGACTGTGCTGTAGCGCTTCAGGAGCTTCAGAATATGGGCGTTTCCAATATCATTGCGTTTGACGCTCACGACCCCAGAGTATGCAACGCAGTACCGCTTATGGGCTTTGATAACATTATCCCCACATATCAGGTATTGAAGGCTCTGTTCAAGTATGTCAAGGACTTCAAGATGGATAAGGATCACTTTATGGTTGTCAGCCCCGATGAAGGTGCGCTCAACAGAAATATGTATTATTCGTCTGTTCTTGGTGTGGACCTTGGTATGTTCTATAAAAGACGTGACTATTCGCAGGTGGTAAACGGACGCAATCCTATCGTAGCTCACGAATATCTCGGTAACTCTGTTGAGGGTAAAGATGTATTCATCGCCGATGATATCATTTCATCCGGTGAATCTATGCTCGATATAGCTATCGAACTCAAAAAGCGAAATGCTAAAAGAATTTTTGCGTATGCGACATATCCTATCTTTACAAACGGTCTTGAAGCATTTGACAAGGCTTATGCCGAGGGCAAGATCGACTATGTGTTCGGTACAAACCTTTCCTACAGAACTCCCGAACTTCTCAGCAGAGAATGGTTCTGCGAGGTTGACGTATCGAAGTATCTGTCATATCTGATTATGGCTCTTAACCACGATATGTCGATCAGCAAGGTTATAGATCCTCACCAGAAGATAAGCGCTTTACTTGAAAAGCACATGAACGACTGATAAGGTAATATGGTTATTTCAGCCTCCGCTCTGTGACGGGCGGAGGCTTATATTTTACAGGAGATAAACTATGCCGTTAGCAGACAGAATACGTCCGTCGACACTTAACGAGGTTGTCGGACAAAGGCACATCTTAGCGCCCGGAAAACCACTCTATAATATCATCGACAGAGGTAAAATACCGAATATGATATTTTACGGACCTTCGGGTGTCGGCAAGACCACTATAGCAAATATAATAGCAAAGAAAACGAGTATGAGCCTGTACAGACTTAACGGTACGCAGGCATCTACATCGGATATAAAAGATATTGTAGCAAACCTCGGAACTTTCGGTGCGGCGGGAGGAATACTGCTGTTTCTTGATGAGATACAGTATCTGAACAAAAAACAACAGCAGACATTGCTTGAATATATTGAAAGCGGTGAGATAACGCTGATAGCGTCTACGACAGAAAATCCGTATTTCTATGTATATAGCGCAATTCTTTCACGATGCACTGTGTTTGAGTTTAAACAGGTGACGGCAGAGGATATACTCCCGGCGGTTGAACGTGCATTCAGGCTTATGAGCGAGGAAATGAACACTGAGTTTGTACTCGAAGACGGTGTGGTACGACATATTGCGTACGGCTGCGGAGGAGATGTGCGCAAAGCGGCCAATACGGTCGAGCTTTGCTGTCTGTCGAGTGAAAATGATACCGTCACTATGGAAACTGCAAAGCTTCTGACACAGAAGAGCAGTATGAATTATGACCGTGACGGTGATCAGCATTATGATATCTTATCAGCGCTTCAGAAGTCAATAAGAGGTTCAGACGAAAATGCGGCTCTTCATTATGCGGCACGCTTGCTGTCGGCGGGGGATCTGACTTCGCTTTGCAGGCGACTGCTTGTTATAGCAAGCGAGGATATCGGGCTTGCTTATCCTATGGCTGTACCGATAGTCAAGGCTTGCGTTGACAGTGCATTACAGCTTGGTCTTCCGGAAGCAAGGATACCGCTTGCTGATGCGGTAGTTTTGCTTGCCATATCTCCTAAATCCAACAGTGCATATCTCGGCATAAATTCCGCTATGCAGGATATTGAGGATGGTAAGACAGGCGATATACCGCGGCACCTTCAGAACAAGCATTATGACGGAGAGGGCGACGTGATAAAAGGTCAGCATTATCTGTATCCGCACGACTATCCCAATCATTATGTTGATCAGCAGTATCTGCCCGATGCTATAAAAGACAGAGTTTATTATACATTCGGGGATAATAAATTTGAACAGCAGTCAAAAGCCTACCGGGATAATATCAAAGGCAAAAAGTAATAAACAAGCCTGGCAGCGGTCATTCGTTGTCAGGCTTGCTTTTGTCTGTAAATTCACTTTTCTTGTCGCCGCTGAACAATTGAGATATGCCGATGTAAAGCAGGAATGCCGCAAACAGCTTTCTGAGAATTTCAACATCAATAATTCCGGCGACAAAACTTCCCACAGCAGCGCAGGGAAGTCCGAGTATCAGATATTTACCGACAAGCTTAAGGTCGATCAGCTTGTTTTTTATATGGATTATGAGAGATAGCAGTGCAATGGGCAGAAAAAACAACAGATTTATTCCCTGCGCCAGATCCTGAGGTGTATTTGTAAAGATCGAAAGATATACAAGCAGAACAAAACCACCGCCAAGTCCCATTGATGCAGCGGCACCTGTTATAAGACCGACAAAAATATTCATATAAGCATCCTCAATGCGCCGGCTATTATCAGTATTCCGAACATCTTTTTTATCAGTTTGTCAGGGATTTTCTTAAGCAATACCGCTCCGAGCACTGCGCCGATAAGTCCGAAAGGAATGTATTCCCACGCTGCCGTAAAGTCGATTTTGCCGTTTATAAGGTAAACAACTGCCGTGACAAGACTGAGAACGAATATGAGCGCTACCGACGAAGCGTGAGCTTTTTTAGGTTCTGCGCCGTTTTTTTCAAAGGCAGGAACTGCGACCGTGCCGCCGCCTGAGCCGAAAAGGCCGTTCAGAAAGCCGCAGATAGCGCCGTAAATAAGTCCGATATATTTATTCATATCAGTAGTTTTTGCGTTAATAGTCGGTTTATGCAAATTGAAAAGCCGTACTGTTTTTAGCAGTACGGCTGTTATTTTTGAGACCACCTTGCCGTGGTATGACGATGAAACCCGCACATAAAAGTACGGTGGGTAACTTTCCCCCGAATGTTTCACGCTCCCTTCGTCCGCAAAGCGGGAGGTCTGCAATCCGCAAACGGAGAGAAATCCCTATTAAAGAGTGTCGGATCATATGAAATCATACTGAAGCGCACAAGGCAGTGTAATAACTGATTATTCGTCTTCTTCGTCAAGCTCGTCGAAGACTTTGAAAAATTCTTTTGCAACACGGTCATATTCTTTATCGTCATCGATCGTTGCAAGATAAACTTCATCGTTCTTGTTTATTTCTTTGAGGATCACATATACGTCGCTGTCGGCGTTTTCGTCGTCTTCTTCGGGAATGACGGCACAATAGTTGCTACCGTCTACTTCAATTCTTCCGATAAGCTCAAAAGAAACGGTTTCGCCGTTTTCGTCCTCGAGGTCAATGAACTCAGCAGTGTCTAAGTCGTTTTCGGGGATATTTTCGATTTCTGACATTCTTTATTCCTTCCTTTTCCGAGGACCTTGTTCCGGACATTTCGCCTTTCTTTTAAGACCTCTGTTCTTTATTTATAATTTTACACGAAATGCATGGTATTGTCAAGAGGTATTTTATGATTTTTTCACAGTGTTATCCTTGATGGTAGAAATTGTCGATTTCCTTTTAGTTAGGTTATTAACATAGCTGAAAATCCTATTTTATGTGTAACTTGTGTAACTATGTGACTTATATACAAAACACAGCTGTGCAATTTGTACAATTTTAAGCTGTAAAACTGTTGACATTGTTGCTTTCTTGTGGTATCATATAAACAAGGAAAAGGAAAGTTCCCCAGACAGAACAAAACATCTTGGTGCTGACTATTTAACATTATAAAGAGGGTTTTGTTCACCGCTATATACGAGTCGGAAGCGTATATAAATACAGTCGGACAGGAGGCGAGTCCAATGGGTCAAGAAATCAGTGAGTCACAGCAGTCTGTTGAGACTCGCAACATAAAGTAAGAAGTGAATGGGACGATGATAATACTCATACGGTACTCATCGACACACATAATAAAAGGGTTTTGACCTTATAAATTGCGAGCAAAACAGCTACGGTGATATTAAAACCTTATAGCGATTGGAAAATCGCGGATTTCCGCAAAAGCGTTTATTATATAAAGCTTTCAAGGTAATATAGGTAAGGTGATTGAGATGTACAGTTTAAGACATTCAAAGAGGCAGTTTTACTGATTAAGAGCTCTGAAGGATGTGTTGCTTATGGTAATATACACTGACTGCTTAATATGGCATCTAAGATTGGTGCTGAATGAAGAAAGACAGTGAGGTATAGTCCAATGTATTAAATGTACAGGTAGCAGTAGCTACGAAAAATGTAAAAGTCGGTTATAGTTTAACGGCAGTAATAACGGGATGAGTTCCGTAAGGATATGCGAAGAACGCATAAAGCGATAATGACTCATAACCGATAAAACATAAGAACAATTTAATATTAAAAAATTCAGACGGGCTTTGGAGTATGTTTTGCTTCAAAGCCCGTTTCCATTGTGTGCAAACTTTCATTTACCGACAAAAAGTGATGTAATCAGAAAAACGCGATTAAGGAGATTACTATAATAAAATTACCGAAGATATATACAGCAAATTCAATTAAAGCGATGCATGAGAAGCTTAACCTTGATGTAGAAACAGTAATGCTGTAATACGATTATTTTGATGCGTTTTCAAATTTTTATGAGATGTTACCTTTGATAGGCATTATATCACGTTTGAATAACTTTACAAGAACACCGTAAATCGTGGATTTACACCTGTCGAGCTTAATCAACTCGGCAGTGGTCTGTCTGCCGATAGTGTAGTATTTGAAGAAGACGGCGCATTACCTCTTAATGTTATAAATTCTGTTCCGTTAAGCGGAATATAATAACAATATTTAAAGCAGACATTAAAGCGTACTGCATATATCAAAAAAGCTGTGGTTTCGTTTGTGAAACCACAGCTTTTATTGTGTCCGGTTTTAAGCGTTCTGCTTTCTTCTCTTAGCATCTTCCTTGGCACGAAGGTCATTGTCGAGAATTTTCTTTCTGATACGGATCGTCTTGGGCGTTACCTCGACAAGCTCATCATCGTTTATAAATTCAAGGCTTTCTTCAAGACTCATTCTCTTGTAGGGGATAAGTCTTAATGCGTCATCACTGCCGCTGGCTCTTGTATTTGTCAGGTGCTTTTTCTTGCAGACGTTGACATTGATATCGCCTGCCTTGGGAGATACGCCGACAACCATACCTTCGTATACGGGAACACCTGCATCAATGAACAAAGTACCTCTTTCCTGAGCATTGAACAGACCGTAAGCCATAGCTGTACCTGACTCAAACGCAACAAGTGAACCGACTGTTCTGGTGGGGATCTCACCCATATAAGGACGGTAGCTGTCGAAAACGGTATTCAATACACCCTCACCTTTTGTATCTGTCATAAACTCGCTTCTGTAGCCGAACAGACCTCTTGAGGGGATAAGGAACTCAATTCTGGTTCTGCTACCTACAGGCTGCATATGAACAAGCTCAGCTTTTCTTACGCCCATTTTTTCCATAACAGAGCCGACACAGTTATCGGGCACGTCAATAAGCAGACGTTCGATAGGTTCACATCTTACGCCGTCAATTTCTTTGAAAAGTACACGAGGAGTACTTACCGAAAGCTCATAGCCCTCACGGCGCATTGTTTCAATTAAGATCGACAGATGCATTTCGCCTCTGCCGGCAACGTTATAAGCATCTGAGTTTTCACTGTCGGTAACTCTGAGCGAAACGTCCTTTAAAAGCTCCTTGTGAAGACGTTCTCTTATCTGACGAGAGGTTACAAATTTTCCCTCTCGACCGGCAAAGGGGCTGTCGTTTACCGAGAAAGTCATTTCTACTGTAGGCTCGCTTATCTTTACGAAGGGGAGAGGCTCGGGGTTGTTTACAGAGCAGATAGTCTGTCCGATTGTGATACCCTCGATACCTGATAAGCATACGATATCACCTATCGTAGCTTCAGTCACAGGAACCTTGTTCATACCCTCAAAAGTGTAAAGGCTTACTACCTTTGACTTGAAGGGCTTGTGCGAACCGTTGTAATCGCACACCATAACTTCCTGGTTCTGTTTTATTGTACCTCTTTCAATTCTGCCGACTGCAATTCTGCCTACATAGTCATTGTAGTCGATGGAAGAAACGAGCAGCTGTAAATCACCGTCCGGATCACCCTCGGGGCAGGGAATATGCTCAATTATCTTGTCAAACAGCGGCTTAAAATTTTCTCCCATAACATCGGGTGAGTATGAAGCGACACCGTTTCTGCCGGAGCAGAAGATAACGGGGCTGTCGAGCTGTTCATCTGATGCATCAAGGTCGAGCAGAAGTTCAAGGACTTCATCTACTACTTCCTTATTTCTGGCATCGGGGCGGTCTGTCTTGTTAACTACAACAATAACCTTAAGACCCAAGTCAAGTGCTTTCTGAAGGACAAATCTTGTCTGAGGCATTGTACCCTCAAAGCTGTCAACAAGGAGCAGTACGCCGTTTACCATCTTTAATATACGTTCCACTTCGCCTGAAAAATCTGCGTGTCCGGGAGTGTCAACGATGTTGATCTTAACACCGTTATAGTGTGCGGCGGCATTTTTTGCAAGGATCGTGATACCACGCTCTCTTTCAAGTGCGTTGCTGTCCATTACGCGGTCTTCTACTTCCTGATTGTCACGGAATACGCCGCCTTGCTTCAGCATTTCATCGACCAGTGTTGTCTTGCCGTGGTCAACGTGTGCGATTATAGCTATATTTCTTAAATCTTCTCTTTTCAACGTCAAGTCTCCTTCTTCGCATAAATTCTGTCTTTATCCTTATAATTATACTCATTTTCTTCGATTTTTACTAGATTATATTTAGATAATTTTGCACAAGTGATAAAAGTTTCGCTTGTCTATTTTTCACAAAAAAATCGGGAGTCCCCGCAGGGACTCCCGGTTGAGTTGGCGTTATCAGCAGCCGCATCCTCCGCAGTTATTGCCGCAACCGCCGCCGCAGCCGCAGTCGTTATTGCCGCAGCCGCCGCTGTTACCACAGCAGGCAAATAAGAGAATGAGAATAATGATCCACCAGCAAGAGTTGTTTGAACAGAACATAATATGTTTCCTCCGTTTAGTATTTGAGCATAGCCGTTTGAGCGTTGCTCATAGTACATAATATGCCGTTGGTTAAAATGTGTTACCGCTTTTTACTTGTCCGCTGTGATTAAAGAGTAAAAATCTGCCTATAATTGTATATGAGAAAGGCGGTCATATTATGGTATTCAACGGTTTTACAGATAAAGCTAACGATGCGCTTACCTGCGCTCTGACCGGTGCTATGAGTATGGGGCATACCTATGTCGGCAGTGAGCATATTCTGTACGGATTATGTGCTTGTAAGGGCGGGGTGGCATCTATGGTACTTGAACAGAGCGGTGTAACTTGCGCCGCCGTTATTTCACGCATAAACTCGCTTATCGGAAAAGGTCTGCCGACAACGCTGGATGTATCGGATTTTACGCCGAGGAGTAAGCGTATACTTGAAGAGTCTGTGTTGATAGCAAGAAATTCGGGTAGGAATGTTGCAGGCACAGAGCATATTCTGCGTGCAATAATGCGTGACAGTGAATGCTATGCCTCTGTGTTTCTGCGTGAGATGGGGCTTGACTGCGAAACTGTTATCAACAGGTGTGCAGATCCGCTTAAGAAAACCACACAAGTAAAAAGCACAGATACCAAGAACAGCAAAGAATTGTCTTCTACACTGGCAAAGTACGGCAGAGATCTTACGGCGGCGGCACGCAAAGGTAAGCTTGATCCTTGCCTTTGCCGCAAAAAGGAAACGGGTAGGGTTATCGAGATACTTCTCAGGCGCACAAAGAATAACCCGTGTCTGGTAGGTGAGCCGGGTGTAGGAAAAACGGCTATCGCAGAGGGGCTTGCAATAAGGATCGCAGAGGGTAAAGTTCCTGACGAACTTCAGACAAAGCGCATATATATGCTTGATATAACAGCGATGCTAGCCGGTGCAAAATATCGCGGAGATTTTGAAGAGAGGTTGAAAGCCGTATTTGATGAGATAAGAAATGACGGCAATATTATAGTGTTCATTGATGAAATTCACAATATCGTCGGTGCAGGTGCGGCTGAGGGTGCTATAGATGCGGCAAACATACTTAAGCCTATGCTTGCAAGGGGAGAAGTAAGGCTTATCGGAGCTACCACTAATTCAGAGTACAGGAGATATATTGAAAAGGACGCGGCACTTGAACGTCGTTTGCAACCTGTAAGTGTATCGGAGCCTGATGTGAGCGAAACAATAACTATCCTGAATGGGCTTAAAGGACGTTATGAGAGTTATCATAGGGTAAAAATTACCGACGGGGCGATAAAAGCGGCTGTTGAGCTTTCGGTACGGTATATAAACGATCGTTTCCTGCCCGATAAAGCGATTGATCTTATAGATGAAGCTTCGGCAAAAGTGAGAGCTTCACAAACAATAAAAGGGGAAACGGCAAATCGGAATAACAGATTAAAAGAGCTGTCTGAGAGAAAAATAAAAGCAATAAATGATAAGGATTTTGCACTTGCGTTAAGACTCCGTGAAGAGGAAAGGGCAGTTGCGGCAGGTGTACAGGCTGACAGCCCGATCGCTATATTGACAGAGAAAGATATAGCCGATGTTGTGACAAGTTATACAGGTATACCTTTAGACTATGATGGCGACAACGCTAAAAAGCTTATTGAGCTTGAAAGAATACTGTCAGAAAGGATAACAGGTCAGACTGAGGCGATATCAGCTGTTGCAAATGCCGTAAGAAGAGGTCGCTCCGGGCTTTCCGATGAACATCGTCCTATAGGCTCATTTATTTTCCTTGGTACAAGCGGAGTAGGCAAGACCAAGTGCTGTAAGGAGCTGGCGGGAGCTTTATTCGGTGATGAAAAAGCTTTGATACGTTTTGATATGTCAGAGTACAGCGAAAAGCACTCAGTATCAAAGCTTATAGGTGCTCCTGCGGGATATGTGGGGTATGAGGACGGAGGAAAGCTGATTGACAGAGTAAGAGGCAAGCCCTACAGCGTTGTATTATTTGATGAAATAGAAAAAGCCCATCCCGATATATTTGATATTTTGTTACAGGTGCTTGATGACGGACATCTGACCGACTCTGCAGGAAGAACGGCGGATTTCACAAACACGGTTATTATAATGACCGGAAATATAGGAAGCAGACTTATAAGCGGAGGCAAAAACAAGTTAGGCTTCTGCACTCAGCAAAGACAAACAGTAATATCAGAGCTAATAAGAAATGAACTCAAGGAATATTTCCGACCTGAATTTCTAAGCAGGGTAGACGAAGTTATAGTATTCAATGAGCTTGGTATGAACGATTTTAAGCAGATATGCGGTAATATGCTTGCAAAGCTCGCAAAGAGGTGCAGTCGGCAGGGAGTGTCGCTGTCGTGGAGTGAGCGTTTGTCAGACAGAATATGCGCTGATGCGGAAAAAATGCATGAAGGTGCGCGACCTATAGCAAAGCTGATCGATAAGAATGTTATGGACCGTATATCCGACGGTATAATAAAAGGTGAATTTTCAGACGGCGATGAAATATATGCCGATATTTCGGATAGCGGCAATTATACTGTGAGAAAAATGTGCGCGGATAAGCTGGGATAATCGGATATAAGAATGCGCTGAAAAGCTAAATTTGAAGAGCTTGTTTGACAGTGCCCGGGCTAGTGCCGCCAGTCTGAGCATTGACGCTTGCAGTCAGCCGCATAAGGTCACTGCCGGGGACGCATAAAAACAGCCACACAGTGCCGTTGTGCTATGCAACGGTTCTGTGTGGCTGTTGACCTGTACAGGGCTTCGCTTCAGAAGCAAGTACACTTGATCCAAATGACCTTGTGTAGATGCAAAACCGACAGAGCAGGGAATAGTGACACTGCATTTTGAAGTTTTATCTGTTTTTCTGCAGTTTATATAATGTGTCACAGCTATGTATTTTTACATTGCAGGTACAGCTTCTGTAGAAAAATACTGCTGTACATCTTCGTCATTGCTAAAGTCCTCAAAACCTTTTGCTATATCTTCTTCAGATGGCGATGCGATATAATTGCGGAGCATACATATCTCTTCAACCATAGGAGTGAGTTTATTACGGCAGAAGACATTTCTGTCACTTGACTGGAATATGTCGCGCAGACCGCTGTCTGTCAGCAGATCAGAGCCTCTGAGGTCATCTATCACCAGATTTAGTTCATCTTCTGCAAGCATATACTCTTCTGCCAGCATTCCCAGTTCGCCGTTCAGAATTTCCAGCATTTTATCGCCATCATTCTCAATAAATACATCCAGTGTACATTTTACAGCCTTGCTTGCAACAGAAGACGCAACAGCCGAACCGATAAAGCCGCCGATAAACGTACCGACAACAGGAATTACCGAACCACAGGCTGCGCCGACCGCAAATCCTGCACTGCCTGCCGCAACGCTTGCAGTGGTTACGGCGACATTCTTAAATAATTGTTCTTTGGATATTCTGCCGCTTATTATACGCAATATATCTGCCGATGATAAGACAGCAATAGTTACCGCACCGGTCACTACACTTCCCTTCAAAAAGTTTTTAGCTTCTGATGCAGATGCCGCAGTGCCTGTACTTTTACTGACTACTTTTTGTAGTGATTTTGAATTTGCCATCTTATTTAACATATGACTATTCTCAAGTGCATTTACTACCGGCGTAGCTTTAAGCAATTGGCTTGAAATCATTGTAATAGCAAATGTAGTTCCGAAAGCTTTAGCTGTAGCCCGGAGTGTGGACTTTACCGCTTCTTCATTATCTGCACCGTTTATCTTAGATACGCTAAATGTAACTACAGCTGAAATCATCGCACCTCTCGTAGCTGTCACGATGCCGAGCTTTGCATCGACTTTCAAAGACTCTATAGTTCCGAATTTGCCTATCTGTTCTATTTGTTTATAAGTATATTTGCTCTTTTTAACATATTTATCAGCATATTCTTCACCTTTCAGATCGGCAACTTTACTCCTATATGCGTCGTATTTATCAGACGGAACTTCAACAACCATAGGATTACCGTTTTGTCCTACATATATAGGATTGCCGTTGCTGTCGAAAGTCTGACGCATTATCATATTAGGGTCTTTACAACATTTCGACTGTATTTCAGTTTTCTTAAAAAGCCCCACTACTCTATCTGCACCGGCTTTGACGTTATCTCCGCCTTTCCATGATGCCGCTTTGAAATGGAATAAATCATCAACATGATTTGCATATTCAAAAGCGTGTCCGTGACCTTGAACCTGACTGAATTTTGTAAAGTTCATAAATATCGAACCAACGTTGGACTGATTCAAAGACACCTGGGCAGATGATATAAGATTTCTTTCTAGACCTGCATATTTACGTTTTAATTTCTTTATCCTGTCTTCGGGAAGATTTTTAGATTCTTCTATAGGATAATTAAAAACATACGAATTAAGACCTATTCCGTTAATACAGTTTTCATCAAGCTCTTTTGTTTCGCTGATATACAGATCATCATCTTCGCTTTCATCAGCATAAACCTTACTCATTGTCCTGAGCGAATTGAGATACTTCTTTGTATAATCCCGCCAGTTTTCAGAATAATAATCTCCGCCGAGAGCCGCCTTTGCGTACAGTTCGTTGGCGTGCATAATATCCTTTTTTACTCCCAGTCCGAACTGATACATTACGGCAAGATCGCGCAGTGCATCTACCATACCTCTCTCGGCAGCCTCTTTCATATAGTAGACAGCCTGTTCACAGTTTTTATCCTTATAGAACAGCATGAGAGCATAATAATAACAGCCTATAGAATAGTTGGGCTCTGATTTATTTATCTGCTTGATTTTTTCAAGGTAGTACAGTGCTTTTTCAACATCGGCTTCTACCCATTCACCTGTAAAATAAAGAATACCGAGATTTATACCCGCAGCCGCATATCCCTGTCTATCAGCCAGTTCATGCAACCAGTCAATGCCTGTCTGTGCTTTTTCGTTATAATCTTTATTTTCGATATAAAGCATCGATAACAAGTATTTTGCCTGGCAGTCAACATCTTTAACAGATGTAAGCAATTCATGTGCCTTTCTGATATTTTTATCACAACCATATCCGTAAAGATAGCAAATTCCGAGATTAACCTTAAGGCTGACAGGTATTTTATCGTATTCTACAGTGTCATATATACGTTTGTAAATGCCAAATGCCTTTTTATGTTCGGTATGTTCTCTGTTTATACCAAGGAAACACATATTTCCGAGTGCCGTTTCCGCAAGAAGATCTCCCAGTTCGGCAGCTGTCTTGAAGTTTTCTTCGGCAATCTCCGTATTGCGCGGTATTCCTTCACCGTTATAATATATCTCACCGATGATACGATAAGCTTCGGCGCTCTGCACCTGCCCGAGTAAATCCAGTGAAAACATGATATTGAATGGCATTCCCATACCGGTTCTGGCGCGTTGAGCAAGCTGAATAGCAGCTTTGTGATTTCCCAGTTTTGCCTGTTCAATGAGAAAATCATTGCTGAAAGAAGACAAATCGGTATATGCAAGGCTGAGCATTTTATAGTAGTCATATTCATCATCGTGTTCATACATTCCGGGATTGGAAAGATAAGAAGCGTAGAACGCCATTACTTCATCAATGAACTGTTTTAACTTGTTTGCCTTTACAGCCTTTCCTTTAATGGCAAATCTGCTTCCGTTTATCAGTTTTACGTTGATAACATCGGCGGTCACCGACAGACTGTCGATATCAGAGAAATATACCGCAGTCTGATGATTGCCGGAGTTGGAATAAATGCCCCATATAGTTACTATAATTCCGTTTTTGGCATTTCCGAAAAAAGTAGTATCGGAGAAAAGAATACACTGCCACGGAATGATACTCTTGGCATAGTTGTTTTTTGCAATTGTAAATTGCTTAACCGGCATCTCACCCCTGAAATACACTTTACTGCCTTTTGCAAGACGTATTCTGTACTTAGACGCAATACTGTCAATGTTATTTATAAAATTGTTGGAAATTCTTATTTGCGGTCTGAGTCCGTGCTTTTCGACCAGCAACAGCATATAATGTAACAGTTCATAAAGTACACGGTCGTTATCGTCCTCGCCCATAACGGTGAAATTCTCTGAACACAGAGGATAATAAATACCATTAAGCATTTCTACCGTTACAGTATCAGAACTTTTATCTATGGTCACGTTTCTCATCATTTTAAAGTCGATAGAAAACTTTTCGTCACCTTTTCGTAGGAAAAAGAAATCGGGAGAGATAAGTATACCTTCTTTGCAAGAACCGAATAGCGTTGTATCCACAAATCCGACTACTTTCATCGCAGGTAATCCCGGAGCCATATATCTAAGTGCGCTCATCAGCTTTTTTGGCGGCAATTCATCTGTATACGCTGTGCTTAACGAAAAAGACGAAAGCCGATCTCTAATATAGGCAATATCGTCACCGGTACAACAAAAATCTATCATTTTCGGTGTATTGCCGGAATAACTTGCTGTTCCCGCAGGAATGTCTGTCTTTATAGGTATATACTCAAAGCTGCATCGCGGGTGAAGATCGAGTACAGGTTGAGTCGCTGCAGGCGGATTGAATGGCATACCTTGCGCCTGTTCGGTTGTGCTCTGTACTGCACAAACAGGTTTTCCGCACTTGATACAGAATGCGTATCCGTCCTGTAGAACCGCTCCGCAATTTGTACAGAAGCTTGCCGGGCTTGTGCTGTTCTGCTGTGGTATCGATTTTTCTATAGAGTTATTCTGTATCGGCACAGAATTATTTACGCAAGGGGATATAGCGTTATCCTGTCTGCTTGTCGGAATGCTTTGTGTTGCATTTACAGGATTGCCGCACTTGATACAGAATGCGTATCCGTCCTGTAGAACCGCTCCGCAATTTGTAC
>OLPV01000054.1_pt1 | contig 113221 bp, 107 predicted proteins | sample 1671961 | NCBI WGS metagenome assembly OLPV01 (sample SAMEA3136630, study PRJEB25190) | human gut metagenome | biome: human gut; feature: human-associated habitat; material: faeces | place: Austria | collected 2013 | reverse complement strand
GCGGTAGCCCCAGTAATATAGCCCCTTCCCACGGGGAAGGGGTTTGGGGTTAGGGTTAGAGAATTTGCTCTATTTTTATAAAAATAGACTTTTTCTACAGTCTGAAATGAGCATCGGTTTTATATCGGTGCTCATTTTTTGTCTTAACAAACGACAGCAAATTATAGAGTTTTTTTATAAAAGTAGTGCAATTTCGTGTCAACTGTGGTATAATTATAAGGTATATTTAAATCAAAAAACAGGTAAAAACGGAGCAATTATGAGTTATATTATAAACCTCGGCAGTTGGGGCAGTATTTTTGCAGTGCCCTCAGATGTCGTTGACAAATACATAAAGATAGCAAGCGGGAGCAGTATCAAGGTTTTGCTGTATTTTCTGCGTCACAGCGGAGAACAGCTCAGTGACACGGAGATATCCGAGGCGCTTTCAATGGCGGCAGAGGACGTAAAGGACGCGCTTTCATTCTGGGAGCAGGTCGGACTGTTATCGCAAAATCACGGCATTTACGAACCGAAGCAGGGAGCGCCCGCTTCAAAGCCGCAGGGGAAAGAGCCTGTTATGTCTGCTGTATCGGCGAGCGTAACAGTTCCGCAGGGCGTAACGGCGCAACAGGCTGAATTCGCCGCAGTAAAGGCGGCAGCTTTACGTTCACCCGAATTTTCACCTGCAGAGATCGCGGACACGGTAAGGAAAGACGATAAGGTCGATTTTCTTTTCAAGACCTGCGAAACGCTTTACGGCAGACCGCTTAAGCACACCGAGCAGAACGCACTTATAACGATCACCGAGCATATCGGGCTTCCGACCGAGGTCGCACTTATGATGGTGGATTACTGCTTCTCGATAAACAAATCATCGCCCGCATATCTTAAGGAAACAGCAATGAACTGGATGGAAAACGGCATAAACGACCTTGCCGCCGCAGAAAGACAGATATCAATGCTGCAATCTAAAAACATCGCCGAAAGCTCCGTCAAGTCTATGTTCGGAATAAACAGGGCATTGACGCAGAAGGAAAAGGATTTTGTGAATTTATGGTATAACGTGTGGAATTTCAATTCCGAAATGGTAAAGCTGGCTTACGAGATCAACGTCAACGCAAAGGGTCAGTTCGCTTTCCCGTATATCAGCAAGATACTTGAAAACTGGCACACAAAGGGAATAACAACTGAGCAGCAGGTAAATGACGAAAAGAACAGCAGACCGATCTCTACCGAGAATAATTCATCGTTTGACGCAGAAAAAATCGATGATATGCTGCTTGAAGATTATACATAAGGAGTAAATATGGCTTATCCGTCAAATTATTATACAAAAGCACAGGAGATTATCGACAAGCGCCGCTTTGACAACAGCGTCACGATAGAGAAACGAACAAGAGAGCTGCGCCGCGAAATTCCCGAAATAGGGGATATCGACAGAAAGCTTAGCGGTACTATCGATGTGCTGGCAAAAATCATACTTTCAAGAAATTCCGATGCCCGTGAAAAAATTGAAAGGCTTAAGAATGAAAATCTTGCACTTCAGGACAGAATGAGAACACTGCTCAAAAGCAACGGATACCCCGAGGACTATCTTGACCCGATATTCACCTGCAAAAAGTGCTGTGATACCGGTATCGGCGAACACGGCAGATGTTCATGCTATAACGATGTGCTGAAAATGATAGCGTCAAGGGAGCTGAGTAAGAGCCTGCCTATGGGACTTACCTGCTTTGAGAGCTTCGACCTCAGTCTTTACAGTGACCAGCCCAAGGCAGAGCTTAAGAATAAATCACCAAGAGATATAATGAAGCAGAATTATGACTTCTGCGTTTCGTATGCGGAGGATTTTCTTGTGCCGGGTGAGAGCATTTTTATGACAGGCGGAACGGGGCTTGGAAAGACGCACCTTTCCTTGTCGGTCGCAAAGAAGGTCATTGAAAAGAACTATTCCGTGGTGTACGGCTCAGTGCCGGATCTGCTAAGACGGATAGAAAACGCTCACTTTAATAAGACCGAGGACGATGCCGAGGTAATGAACACGCTTAAGGAGTGCGACCTGTTGCTGCTTGACGACCTTGGCGCGGAGTTTGAGTCGCAGTTTTACGTTTCGTGCCTTTATGAGCTGATAAACACAAGGCTGAATTACGGCAGACCTACGATAGTTAATACAAATCTTACGGGAACAGAGCTGAAAAAACGTTATGCCGACCGAATAGTTTCAAGGCTTTATTCTATGAAAACGCTTGTTTTCAGCGGTGATGATATCAGAATGAAGCTTAAAACCAGACGATAAACGATTAAATATAAGGGGTGAATGTATGAGCAGAGGAGCTGCGGTATTTTTTATTCTTGGCGTGATCGCCGTTGTTATCTCGTTTATTTTTCCCGATAATTCAAAGCGCAGTGTGAAAAATGCAGTTTCTTATTATCTGGCGAAAGATATTGAAGAAATCGATTATGATTATTTCAGAGAACGGCTCAGAAGTCCCACAGAGCTTCCGTTTAAATATTCTTTTGATGATAAGGAATTTGATAACGGCTTTGAGTATGAATTTAATCCGAATTTCAAATCGGGATATTATCACAAGCCCCAGACACTGAAATTTGATTGCAATGATACAATATGGTACACCACTGACGGAACGCTGCCCGAAAAGAATAAAACCGCTTATCTTTATGATCCCGAGATTGGTATCAGACTGGAAACCGGTGTAACGAATATCTGCGTCAGAGCGGAAAAGGACGGCAAGATGAGCCGCGTGTACGTTGGATCTTATGTGATACTCGGTACAACGGAAGATGCGTTTTACGGATATGGGTATAATTCGCTTGACAAGTATGACAGATATATTTATTCCTGCCTTTACAGAGCTGTGAGTAATTTTGAAGCACGGTTTGATGTGCCGTTTACAGGCGTGTCATATCAGCGGCTTTACAGAATATTGATGTGTGTAAATTACGATAATCCGTTGCTTTTCCAAGCGCCGCTTTCGTTCAGAAGCTGGAGCGGCAGTAAGGCTGATGTACGCTCAATTAAACTGGATTATGACTTCAACAAATCCGAGTGTGAGTACTATGTACAGCAAACGGAAAACAGAGCGGAGCAGATACTCGCTAAAGCAGACGGTGCCGAATCGCTTGTTGATTATCTGCTTGACATACATGACGAGATACTTAAAAGCGCAGAATATGACTATTCTCTCAAAGGCAACGGAACGTATGAAGCGTTCGGAGTGCTTAATACCGGCAGCGGTGTTTGCGAGTCATATTCAAGAGCGTATCAGTACCTTTGCCAATGCATAGCGGTAGATAACATACTGGTAGTCGGTCTGAGTGACGATGAGCCGCATATGTGGAATATGGTGCAGCTTGACGGTGAATGGTATCATGCCGACCTTACATGGGACGACGGCGATAACAATATGATAGATTATTACTATTTTTCATTCAACGACAATAATCTTGCTGACTACGGTCAAAGAAAAATCTCTCCCGAACTTTCGGACAAGAGCGCTATACTTGATATGTACAGCGATTCAAACTACTACCCGATACCGAAAGCACGCGGGACAAAATACACGGTAACAAATATGTTTCTTAACTGATGCCGATATTTAAAGGAAGTGATAGCTTGAAACAAATATTTATGAAGGTATTGTCGGCAACGTTGGCTTTGTCGCTTATCATGACATCACTTGGTGCGTGCACTGCCACCGACACGGACAAAGATAATGATAAACGGAATTTTGCTGAGATGAAGTCTGACAGCGAGCTTGCTTATAACACAAAGGGTGAGTTCTCGGTTAATTTAACCACGGATAATATTACGCTTAACAACGATATAAGTGCAGACAGTGTAAAAGTATTCTATTCATATATCGACACCGACAAGCTTCCCGATATTGATGCATCGCAGGCGGTAAAGCTGAACAGTGACGAGTATTCGGCAATGTACGCCAAGGTTACGGGATTGACAGTTAACTCGGATCACTCGGCAACAGTGGCATTCAGCGACAGTAAGTTCAGTGAAAACAAGCCCGATTGTTTCTTCGTGCTGTTTGATAAGAAGACCAATGCTTCGGGAAGGTATCTTGTTTCGATGATACCTGTAAAGTATACGGCGTATTCACTTGTCAGTGATACAACACAGATACGCTCGGAAAGCACTAGCAACAAGTTTAAGCTTACACTTGATAAAAGCAGCTTTGCCGCCGAGGTTTCGGCAGATGATATTGTGTTATCGGGCGGTTTTGAAAACTGTAGCATCGGCAATATTGAAAAAGTAGGAGATAATACATTATCTTTGGTAATAAATGCCGAAAGTGGTTATAAAACAGGCGATGACGGTTGTATTACGGTAAAACACAGAGCTGTTACGGATGCGGCAGTTGATGTTTCCGCAACTGTTGATATTATATCTCCGTCTGCTGTATTTCAATCAAACAGCTTTGAAGCTTCGACCAATTATGCAAGGATACCTGTATCATTGACTGACTGTACATTCAGCGACAGCGTTACCGTCGGAATGTTCAATTGCGATAACAATAATATTGAAATTACACGGTTTGACAGAGTATCTGCAAATGAAGGCATATTGTATCTTTCATTCGATACCGATGCGCCGTCAAAAGCTATTTCTCTGATATCCGACAGTACATTCAGCATAGAAGATAAAGCGCTTAGTATTAACTACCCGCTGTACTTTAATGTAACACCAAAATCACCAGATTTGAGCGCTGTAATTACAAAAGTCGAAGCAGATGCATCCGACTTTAAGGTAACAGCTGAATTTAGTGTGGTAGACGGTACTTTCAATGTAATAAGCAAAAACAGCTTTATCTTCAGCGGCGACTATTCCAAAGCTGTTATAACTTCTATAACCGCACAGGACGACCTTGCTACTGTTTGCTTTGACATACCGAAAACCTCTTCAGCGGAAAATGCAGAGCTTTACGGCACGGTAGGCATACGTTCGGGCGCAGTAATGAGCAGATGGGGTGTACAGACAAATATCGCGGCATTTCCGCTGTATTACAGTGCTACAGAGCAAAACGGTAATACTACCGATAATACAGACAATGATGAGTTACAGGATATGCTGAAAGCTATAAATGAATTTTTCGGTTCTATCAGTATAGCCGATGAGCTATCATTAGACGGATTATCTGAAGCAACAGCAGGAAATGCTAAATTCGGTGAGCTTTACGAAAAACTAAGCGATAAGTACAGTTACATTTACAGATCAGTGAAAAAAACAAGCGAACTGCTTAATTCAGACAGAATAGCATCAGGTACTGATAATTCAGAAGCTGTGTACAGTGTCGAGCGATATATGAACGATCTTTTGGCAATGCATACGCTTATACGACCTGTCAGCGACAGCATATCAAGGTTATTTACGGTATATGAACAAATGAGTAATACGACCGACAGTCAGGAATTAGACGCTCTAAGCAGTGAAGCTAAAGAACTGACCGCCAAAGTAACAACTGTATATGCATCTAAGGTTAAGGGTGTATCTTACAGCAAACTGCTTGAAAGAATTATTGACGGATATTCAGGGGGCGCACTTACTTCTTTTGATGCCTTGTGCGATGAAATCTATAATTGGTATCCGCAGAGCATAGATGATAAAAAAATGTTCAGAAGTATGTCACTAAGCGTTATAATCAATGCCACAGTTATCGAGTATATTTCTGCTTCAGGTTCAGAAGCCAATTCCGATGAGTTCAGGAAGCTGAGTGATGATCTGGCGGAGCTTGAAGACTTTCTTTACGCACATAATGTCAGCAATTACGAAAGCGGAAGAATACTCAGCACAACACTTGGCAGGACATTTTCTCTTCAACGGGTGAGCTCTTTTCTGTACAATCCGGCAAACGAGATAACGCTGTCTGAAATTTCACAGCTTGAGAATTATATGAACAAAGACAGCTCTATGGAACAGGAGCTTGAAAGTATCGGATTTGATGTTTCATCTGTCAGATACATAGTGTGTGCTGACAGCAATATAACCGGCAGATCCCAGAGCGAGCAGGGACGGCATATATATTCTTTCGTAAGACGTGCGACGCTTTACGATCTGACTGTTTCACAGACTGTGAATGAAATGGAATACTGTAATTATTATTATAGCATTGAAATTGACGATAATGGGAAACCGACTGCAGTACCGTATGTTAACGTTTACTACAGACTTTATACACTTAAGTGATTTTTCTGAAACGCGCATTCGGTTTCTATTTTGTTTTGTAAAGGTGTGAAGCTGTTGGATTATATAGAAGAAAACACGATCGTGACCGAAAGACTTGTTATAAGACCGATAGACGTTTCTGATGCAGACGAAATTCACAAGTATGCCGGCAATAAAGAAATCGATATGATGCTCTTTCTGCCTAATGATACTATTGAGCAAACCGTAGGATTTGTCAGAAACGCGGTTCGTGAGTGGTCTAAGGAAAAGCCGCCCGTCAGAGAATATGTAATGCTGCATAACGGCAGTATCATCGGCGGTATCGGTCTTGAAACGATTGATGTAAGCACATTTGAAATAGGTTGGGTAGTAAGCAAGGACTACAGGAACAAAGGTTTTACTACCGAGGCGGGCAACGCGCTTATAGGGTATGCGTTTGATAAGCTTTCGGCGAAAAAGGTGATAGCTCATTGTGATATAAGAAACATTGCATCGGAAAAAGTGATGAAAAAGCTCGGAATGACGCTTACAGATAACAGCGGCACGCGGTTTTACGAAAGGACGGGCGTAACTTCGGGAGAGCTTACATATTGTATAGAGAAGTCTGAGTATGAAGGTAACGAATAATCTGTGGTGTGATTTATATATAGCAAAAACGGGGCTGTATAAACAGTCCCGTTAAATATTATCCAAGATTATTCCTGAGCTTCAGCTTCAGGCGTTTTTTCTTCAGCAGGCTCTTCAGCAACTTCTTCCGCATCGTCAGCCTTTGCTTCTTCATCAGCCTTGTTCATAACCTCAGCAGGGTCAAGAACCTCATCGTCATCATCGAAGAATTCATCATCGAAATCTTCATCGCTGTCCATTATATCATCGAACTGATCGTATTCGATCTCCTTTTCTGTCTTCTTCTTAAGATATATAAAGACAGCTGCAACAGCACCGAGTACTGCAAGAGTGCCAATGGCAAAACCGGTAAATGCTTTCATTTTCAACCTCTTTCCGGTGCTTTCACACCAACTTTATTGTAACTATTATACTATATTCGCTTTGATTTTTCAAGTGCTTTTTATCAATATGAGCATAATTAACAAAATTATTATAGGTTTCCTGTTAAATTCATCAATACGGCAAGTGCCGCAACAGGTGCTGTTTCGCACCTTAAAATACGTTCGCCGAGATGAACCGCGGTAAATCCTTTCGAAAGTGCGTAGTCCACTTCTTCTTTTTCAAAACCGCCCTCGCTACCGATGAATACAGCTATTTTCTTATGTGACATGTCAAGCTCTGACAGCTTTTTTCCGCCGCATTCATAGAAAATTATCGGCAGAGTGTTGCTGTCTATACTGTTTACTGCAGACTTAAAATCGGTAAAAGGCATAACCTCGGGAATTTTTCCTCTGCCGCATTGCTTGGAAGCTTCATACGCTATGCGCTGTAGGCGCTGTACCTTTTTATCTGCACTTTTGGCATCAGGGCGGGAAACACAGCGCTTTGACAGAAACGGAACAACACGCGCCGCGCCGAGTTCAGTAGCTTTCTGCACAATGAAATCAAGCTTATCGTTCTTCGGAATAGCCTGAAAGAGCGTTATTTCTACATCGGGCTCTGCCGCATTGTTCTTTTTGTCGAGAATCACAAATTCTACAGAGCTTTTATTCTCAATCGGTGACAGCTCGCACAGATAATCATGACCGTTTTTGTCACAGATAATAGCCTTGTCACCGCTTCTCATTCTCAGCACCTGTGCGATATGCTTTGAGTCTTCGCTGTTCATATATATTGTTTTGCCGTCTTCGTCTATCGTATCCGAGAAAAATCTTGGATATCTCCATTTTTCGAGTTCTTCCGCCATATATCTCCTTTATGCGTTGGGCGCATTTTCAAATAATTTGTTTATCATTTTCATATAACTGTTGTTTTCAGGCTTTTCAAGGTGAATGTCATTCCGCAGAATATCATCTGCCGCTTCGCCTGTTACTTTGAGTATGTCAAGGTCGGCATAAATATCAGCTATCTTAAGCCGGGGAAGTCCGTGTTGCTTGCTTCCGAAAAAGTCGCCCGGTCCGCGAAGCTTTAAGTCTTCGTTGGCAATTTCAAAACCGTCAGTGGTTCGTACCATTGTATCCATACGCTGTTTTGTGTATTCGCTTTTATTGTCGGTGACAAGAATGCAGTGTGATTGCTCCGTGCCTCTGCCGACTCTGCCTCTGAGCTGGTGAAGCTGTGACAGTCCGAATTGCTCGGCATTTTCGATTATCATAACAACTGCATTCGGAACATCGACACCGACCTCTATTACCGTTGTCGCAACAAGGACTTTCAGCTTGTTATCCTTGAAGTCTTGCATTACCGCGTCTTTTTCGGTCTGCTTCATCTTACCGTGAAGAAGTCCTGTCGGAACGTTTGCAAGGCAGGTACTTTGAAGTGAGTTTATATAGTCGGTTGCCGCCGCCTTTTCCGAAACGCCTTCTTCTATAAGTGGGCAGACGATATATGCCTGAAAACCGTTATTGACATATTTGAGTATGAATTTATACAATCTTTCACGGTAGCTTGTATCGACAGCATATGTCCTTATGGGAAGTCTGCCTTTCGGCATTTCGTCAAGGATCGATATATCAAGGTCACCGTATATTATCATACCGAGGGTGCGGGGGATAGGGGTTGCCGACATTACAAGTATATGTGGCTCATTGCCCTTTGAGCCGAGCGCCGCACGCTGTTCTACACCGAATCGGTGCTGTTCATCCGTAATAACAAGTCCGAGTGAGTTGAACTTTGTGCTTTTCTGTATGAGCGCCTGCGTTCCCACCGCAACATCGATCTGACCGTCTGCTATAAGCTGTCTTATCTGTTTTTTCTGAGCGGTCGTCTGTGAACCTGTGAGCAGAGCAACGTTGACACCAAGCGGCGCTAAGAACTTGTAAAGTGTATCATAGTGCTGTTTAGCAAGTATTTCGGTAGGTGCCATAAGAGTGGACTGATAGCCGTTCAGGTAGGCAAAATATGCCGCTCCTGCCGCAACTGCGGTTTTACCTGAGCCTACATCGCCCTGTAACAGCCTGTTCATCGGTACTGCCTTTTGCATATCTTTGCAACAATCGGAAATAGCGCGCTTCTGTGCTCCTGTCAGCACAAACGGCAGAGAAGAGTAGTAAGGTTCAATGCTTTTGCTTTGCATCGGAGCGCCCGAAAGGCGCTTGTTGCGATTTTTCATCGACTTAAGCCCGAGCTGTAAAAGGAACAGTTCTTCAAACGTAAGGCGGTATTTTGCCTTGTCATATTGCCCTTTATTTTCCGGGAAATGAATCCACCTGAGAGCGGTATCATAAGCAATGAGGTCATATTTTTCTTTCATACTCTCAGACAGATGATCCTCGTAGGTAAAGTCGCTTAGGACGTTTTTAATGCAGTTTGACATTATGCCCTGTGTTATGCCGGTTGTCAGGCTGTAGCGAGGCATCAACTTGTTAGGCTCTGATGCGTCTATAAAAACAGGCGAGTTCATTTCTTTTCTCAGAAAATCTCCCGCCGCTTTGCCATAAAAGCAATATTCGTTGTCAAGCTTAAGTCTTGTGAATGAATAGTCACTGTTAAAGAATGTTATCAGCATATCACCTGTGCCGTCACTGACTAAGACCTTGAATATATTTATCCTGCCATAATACGGCGGAAACTTCTTTGTAACGAATGCTTTTACAACGTGGTTTTCACTGTCGTTTAGCAAATCAGATATTGCAGTCGTTTCATTGAAGTCAATATATCCTCTCGGATAATGCTCGGCGAGCTGTAACGCTGTAGTAATGCCGAGCTTTCCGAAAAGCTTTGCTCGTTTTTCTCCGACACCCTTGATATAGCAGACAGGGGAGTCGGGACTTTTTCTTATTTCGTTCATAAAATTATTCTACTGATACGAGGTAGTAATATACAGGCTGTCCGCCGTTTACAAGTACTATTTCGATATCATCGCTTATCTTGGCTCTGAGTGCTTCAAAAGCCGCCTGTGCGGTTTCATCGGTTACGTCACTGCCGTAAATTACAGTGATGTATGATGAGCCTGAACGGATAAGCTTCTTCGTTATCTTAATGAGCGCCTTTGTAACGTCCTTTTCGACAAATGCAAGCTTGCCGTTTTCCATGGCGAGGATTTCGCCCTTCTTTATTTGTTTACCCTCAAAGTCGCTGTCGCGCACAGCAAAGGTAATTGAGCCTGAGCCTACGTTATCAAGTGCTTTTGTCATATTTGCGCCGTTTGTTCTGAAATCGCTGCTTTCATCAAACGCAAGCATAGCAGTGATGCCCTGAGGTATTGTTCTCGTCTGTAAAACTATAACGTTTCTGTCGGTAAGCTTTACAGCCTGCTCAGCCGCCATAATGATGTTCTTGTTGTTAGGCAGAACAAAAATGTTTCTTGCGGGGGTAGCGTTGATAGCTTCAAGTATGTCTTCTGTTGAGGGGTTCATTGTCTGACCGCCGCGTACTATAACATCAACGCCGAGATCCTTGAACAGCTCTTCGAGTCCTGCGCCCGATGTAACGGATACAAAGCCGAAATCCTTGGTAGGCTCTGCGGGGGCGAGCTTCTGCTTCTTCTGCATTTCAGCCTTTGCCGCCGCACCCTTGTGCTGTTCTTTCATATTCTCGATCTTGAGATTTATAAGCGAGCCGTAAAGTATGCCCTCTTCAAGTGCCTTACCGGGGTGCTCTGTGTGAACGTGTACCTTTATGATACTGTCGTCATCAACAACAACAACGCAGTCGCCTATCGATTCAAGAAAAGCACGAAGCTTTGTTGCGTCCTTGCTTACATCGCTTTTTACTACGATAAATTCGGTACAGTAAGTGAACTCTATATCGGTTTCAAAAGTTCCTGCGGCATTTGTTACGACCGCCTTTTCCGTACCCGTTTCTTCCTTTGCTTCTATAGCAACACCGTCGCAGATAACGGAAGCCATTCCTTTGAGAATAGTGTAATAGCCCATACCGCCTGCGTCTACAACACCTGCTTTTTTAAGAACAGGGAGCATTTCGGGGGTCTGATCGAGAGTTTCCTTTGCGGCTGTTGTAAGAACATCGAACAGCTCGGGGAAGTCCTTGCACTGAGCGTCGTTTGCCTTTTCTGCGGCAACTCTTGCAACGGTGAGGATAGTACCCTCAGTGGGCTTCATTACTGATTTATAGGCTGCCTCTGCGCCTAATTTGAGTGCGTTGCAGTAGTCCTCTACAGTTGCTTCATGCTTTCCTGCAAGCCCCTTAGAAAGTCCTCTGAATAAAAGTGAAAGGATAACGCCGGAGTTACCTCTTGCACCTCTGAGCATGGCAGAAGCCGCTGTCTGCGCTACGGTTTCTACTGTTGCACTGTCACTTAACATACTCAGCTCCGCAACGGCATTTCTTATGGTCATAGACATATTAGTGCCTGTGTCGCCGTCGGGAACGGGGAATACGTTAAGTTCGTCAACGCTCTCCTTATTGTTGATTATATTGTTTGCGCCTGAGATGATAGCATCTCTGAGAATTTTTCCGCTTAACATCAGTCAGATACTCTCCTTGATTTATACTTTGACAGCATCGACAAAAACGTTTACCTTATCAACGGTAAATCCTGTTTCGTCCTCAACTGCAAATCTTACCTTATGAATGATACTCTTTACTATCGTTGACACATTAACGCCATACATTACGGAAATGTGAAGGTCGATATACAACTTGTCGTTTTTATATTTTACCGTAACACCTTTTTCGGAAAGAATGGTCTTGTCGGCAAACTTCTTGACGAATTTAAGAGGTACTTTTTCGATGAATGTCTGCTTTGCGTCAACAGCATTCATTCCTACTATGCCAAAACAATTGGTAACAGTTCCGCCGATAAGGCTGTAGAAGAACTGTTTTGAATAGGTGATCGTTCCTAAGTGGTTGTTTATAGTGATCATAACTTTACCTCCTTGTAAATCGGACTTAATAATTATACTATATTTCACGGTAAATTTCAAGCGTTTATGCTAAATTACCGTTCAACGACCGCTACGCCGCAATCAACGGGATAAGCTGTAAAAACATCGTGGTATTTTTCGGACAGAATATCCATTGCCGCTCCGGCTTTTTCTGCACTTTCAAATATACCGAAAACAACGCTTCCGCTTCCTGTCATTTCGGACGATATCGCACCTGCCGACAGAATATCGTTTTTGATTTCATCAATGCGTCTGTCGTGATAGATCTCTGTGAATACATTGCTTATGTATTTAGCACCGTCTGAAAGACTGCCGCAGACTATACTGCTTACAAAATCAGCGTAATGAGGATTTATCACGGTTGGGTTTTCGTCATATTTTGTATAAGCTTCTGCGGTGCTGAGCGTAAAATCCGGATAAATACAGAGAAATACGCAGTTATGCGCACACTCGGCAGTTATCATATCGCCGCTTGAAATGCTGTACTGCGTTCCGCCTTTCAGGCAAATAGGAACATCTGCACCGATTTTGTTGCCGATAGCACAAAGTGCGTCCGTATCAAGCTTTTTGCCGAACAGCTCATTCAGTGCGACAAGCGTTCCTGCACCGTCAACAGAAGAACCGCCCATTCCGCCCATAAGCGGGACGTGCTTTTCTATATCTACAGAAATTTCCGCGGTAATACCTGCAATGTCAAAGAAGGCTTTTGCGGCTTTCCATACGATATTTCTTTCATCACAAGGAATATGGGGGTTGTCGCAGGTTATCCTGCAACCGAAGCTGTCGGTGCTGAGAACGCGCACCGTTATATCATCGTACATATCTACGCTCTGCGTTGCGATATTCAGCGAGTGTCTGCCGCTCGGCAGTCTGCCTGTTATATCCAGATACAAATTCAGCTTTGCATATGCTCTTACTTTTATTTTCATAGATTACAGTACACCGAGGTCTTCAAGAAACAGTTTTATGCGTTCAAGCGCTGTTTTGATATGCTGAAGTGAATATGCATATGATACACGGATATATCCCTCGCCGCATTTTCCGAAAGCGTCACCGGGGACAACAGCGACTCTGTGCTTTTCTATCAGCTGTTCGCAAAATTCCTGTGACGAAAGCCCTGTTTTCCTTATTGACGGAAAGATATAGAACGCGCCCTCCGGTTCAAAGCAATCAAGGCCCATTTCATTGAAGCCTTTTACGATAAGCCGTCTTCTCATATCGTATTCGTTACGCATATATTCAATGTCTTTTTTGCAGTCTTTCAGTGCTACTACTGCCGCGTACTGGCTCATTGTAGGCGAACACATTATGCCGTACTGATGGATCTTGAGCATCTGGGTAACAATAGGCGCGGGACCTGCGGCAAAACCGAGTCGCCAACCGGTCATTGAAAACGCTTTTGAGAAACCGTTTATAAGAACGGTGCGTTCTTTCATACCGTCAATATCGACAATAGAACAGTGCTCTTCGTTGCCGTAAGTAAGCTCGGAATATATCTCGTCGGAAATAACGATTATATCTGTTTCTCTTATCACTTCAGCAATTGCCTCAAGGTCGGATTTTCTCATAACCGCACCAGTGGGATTATTAGGGTAGGGAAGTACGAGAGCCTTTGTTTTCGGGGTTATATGTGCTTTCAGAGCTTCTGCTGTCAGCTTGAAGCCGTTTTCAACAGTAGTTTCTATGGCAACGGGCGTGCCGTTTGCGAGCGTTACGATAGGGCCGTAACAGACAAAGCTTGGCTGAGGGATAAGTACCTCATCACCCGTATCAATGAGTGCTCTTATCGCAAGGTCTATCGCTTCCGATCCGCCGACCGTTACAAGTATCTCGTGCATAGGGTCATAGCTGACGTGCAGTCTGTCATTGATATAGTCGTTGATAGCAATACGAAGGTCGGCAAGTCCTGCGTTTGCGGTATAGTTTGTACGTCCTTTTTCAAGAACTCTTATTGCTTCTTTTCTTATTGCCCATGGTGTCTTAAAATCCGGCTCACCGACCGATAAAGATATAACATCGTCATAGCTTGCGGCTATGTCGAAAAACTTCCTTATACCCGAAAACTGCAGATCCTGCACCTTTCGGGAAAGTATATTTTCATAATCCATCACGGAGATACCAAACTCCTTTCATCTGTGTTCTTTAAGAACATCTTGTCTTTTTCCTTATATCTATGCAGAATGAAATGTGTCGTTGTGCTGAGGACACCGCCTAAAGGCGCTAATCTGTCCGTTACAAACATAGCTACATCACGCAGATTTGTGCCCTTTATAGTTACGGCAAGGTCATAACCGCCGCTCATCAGGTACACCGATGAAACCTCATCGTATTGAGCTACAACTGCGGCTACATCGTCATAACCGCATTGTATCTCGGGAGAAACTCTGACTTCGATAAATGCGCAGACGGAGTTCCTGTCAAATTCTTCTTCATTTATAATTGCGGTATAGCCGATTATCATTCCGCTCTTTTCCAACTCCGCTATCATCGCCGCGACATCATCGGCCGAGGTGTCAAGCATCACCGCCAGCTGTTCGTTTGAAAGTCTGGCGTCCTGTCTTAAAAGGTCAACAAGCTTTTCTTTCTTTGTCATAATCTTATCCTCCGAATTATTTTATGCTTATGAATGTGGGATTACGTTTCTTAAAAAATGCAAGTTCGGTAAAGCCCACATTTTTTGCAAGTTCTATAGCCTCGGGTATACCTTTTCCGAGGTCTTCGGTGCAGTGTGCGTCAGAACCGACTGTAAGTATCTTACCGCCGAGTTCCTTATAAAGTCTTACATAGTATTCATCAGGCAATGTAAGACCTATTTTCTGTCTGAGTCCGCTTGAATTGATCTCAATACCTATATCATTTTTTATAAGTGTTGAGAATATCTCCTTGATTATCGGCAGATAACGGCTCATATCTATGTAAATTCCGGATTCACCTACGATATAACGCAGAGGGTATGTCAGGTGACCCAGTACGTCAAATTCACCCCAGCGAGCCATTTCGAGCATTTCTTCAAAGTACAGCTTCATTATCATTTCCGGCTGTACCTCGTTATAATCGAGCAGATAAAAATCCTCCCAACCGTTGCACATATGAAGTGAGCCGATTATAAAGTCGTAATCATAGCTTGATAGCATTCTCTTTGTCAGCTCCATATCCTGTAACGGCTGACCCAGCTCGACACCGTATGCCATATTTATTTTATCCGCATACTTTTTAATAAGGGCGGGAGAGATCTCTGACGCTCGTTTTACAGGTTCTTCATAGAGGTATTCTTCATCGTAGAATTTATTTATTTCAAGGTGATCTGTGAGCGAGTAATATCTGATACCAAGCTCTGTCGCTCGTCTGACCATTTCTTCCGGTTCGTTGCTTCCGTCGGGCGACAGATTTGAGTGATTGTGTACGTCCATCAGAATTTCTGATTCGTTCATTTTTGTTACCTTCCTTTTGCGGTTGCTTTATATCTATACATTTTCTATTTTACCACAAACAAAACCGTTTGTCTATTGAATATGAAATAAAATCCGTTATTTTGCAAAAAAACCGAGGAAATAAATTCCCCGGTTTTCTTTATTTGTTGTTGTCAAGATCATTATTGACACCGTATGAAAGCGTCAGCAAACTGTCGCCGAGGTGTACATTTTCCACGATTATGTTTTTGTGCTCAACGTTAATATCATAGTGGGAGAAGTTCCAGAACGATCTGACGCCAAGCTCGGTAAGTCGGTCTACTATCTCTTTAGTGACCGATTTCGGAATGCAAAGAACTGCAACCTCCGGCTTGTTTTCACGGCAGAAGTCTTCAAGGTCGTCTATATCTGTGATGTTAAGCTTTCCGAGAGGATTGCCGACTATTTTTTTGTTGGAGTCGAATATGCCGACAAGGCTGCATCCGCTCTTTTCAAAGTTGATATGAACTGCCAAAGCAGTACCGAGATTACCCGCACCGATAAGAATGGTTTTTCTGTGCTTGTCAACTCCGAGGATACGACCGATCTCCTTTCGAAGCTCGGAAACATTGTAGCCATAGCCCTGTTGTCCGAAACCTCCGAAGCAATTGAGATCCTGTCTTATCTGTGACGCAGTAATGTGCATTCTCTCCGACAATTCCCTTGAAGAAATTTTAGAGATCAGCTGATCCTCCAGTTCGCCGAGAAAGCGGTAGTAGCGGGGAAGTCTGCGTATTACTGAGTTAGATATGTTGATGCTTTTCGACAAGGTACTGCCTCCTTACAGTTTCTTATATTTACTGAATTACAGAGTTTCTTTCAGTCTGTTATTGATTTCGAGCAGGAAGTCCTCTGTGTTGACCTTTCTCTTGTTTTCAAGATTTGAAAGTACATAAAGGTCGCCGGTCATAACACCGTCTTCAATCGTCTTTATAGTAGCCTTTTCAAGCTTGTCCGCAAAGTCGGAAAGCTCCTTGTTGCCGTCAAGCTCGCCGCGTTTTCTTAATGCACCTGTCCATGCAAACAGAGTAGCTACCGAGTTTGTAGATGTTTCTTCGCCCTTTAAGTGCTTGTAGTAGTGACGTGTTACTGTGCCGTGTGCGGCTTCATACTCGTAAACGCCTGTGGGTGAAACGAGAACCGATGTCATCATACCGAGGCTTCCGAAAGCTGTAGCTACCATATCTGACATAACGTCACCGTCATAGTTCTTGCAAGCCCAGATATAGCCGCCCTCAGAACGTACAACTCTTGCTACTGCGTCATCAATCAGTGTATAGAAGTATGTGATACCTGCGGCATCAAACTTTTCTTTGTACTCATTATCGAATATTTCCTGGAAAATATCCTTGAATGTGTGGTCGTACTTCTTTGAGATTGTATCCTTAGTTGCAAACCAGATATCCTGCTTTGTATCAAGCGCAAAGTTGAAGCAGGCTCTTGCAAAGCTTGCGATACTTGCGTTTATATTATGAAGTCCCTGAATGATGCCGTCTGAGCCGCTGAACTTGTGGATAAGCTGTCTTGTTTCGTTGCCGTCCTTATCGGTTACAACAAGCTCTGCTGTGCTTCCGTCGGCAACCTTCATTTCGGAGTTCTTGTAAACATCGCCGTAAGCGTGACGCGCGATAGTTATAGGCTTTTTCCAGCCGGGGAGCAGAGGAGTGATACCCTTTACGATAATGGGCGCTCTGAATACTGTACCGTCAAGGATAGCACGGATAGTGCCGTTCGGCGACTTCCACATTTCCTTTAAGTTGTATTCTGTCATTCTCTGTGCGTTGGGAGTGATAGTAGCACACTTTACCGCAACGCCGTATTTCTTGGTGGCGTTTGCGGAATCGATCGTTACCTGATCGTTGGTTTCATTTCTGTGAACAAGACCGAGATCGTAATAATCTGTCTTTAAGTCGACGTAAGGGCAGATAAGTATATCCTTGATCATCTTCCAGATAATTCTGGTCATTTCGTCGCCGTCCATCTCAACGATGGGGGTGGTCATCTGAATCTTTGCCATTATAGCTGTTCCTTTCGATATTACTTGTTGTGCTTAGTGTAGTTAAGCAGACCGCCTGCGAGCATCATACCCTTGCCGCGCTCGGATAATTCGCAGGTAACTTCGTATTCTGTACCCTTTGTTATATTTTTTACGGTTATCTTTGTACCGTTTTCTATAGCATTTCTTATGCCGGGGAGTTCAAGAACATCGTCACGGTCGATCTTGTCGTAATCGGCTTCATTTACAAAGCACAGAGGAAGAATGCCGTTATTTATAAGGTTCTGTCTGTGGATACGGGCAAACGACTTGCAGATTATAGCCTTTACGCCGAGGTAGAGAGGGGCGAGAGCTGCGTGTTCTCTTGATGAGCCCTGACCGTAGTTAGCGCCGCCGACAATAATGCTCTTTCCGAGCTCCTTTGCTCTTGTCGGGAATGTTTCGTCGCATACGGTAAAGCAGTATTCCGAAATCGCGGGGATATTTGAACGCAGAGGTAATATCTTTGCGCCGGCAGGCATAATATGGTCTGTAGTGATATTGTCGCCGACCTTCAGAGAAACCTCGGCCTTGATATCTTCAGCGAGAGGAACATTTATGGGGAACGGTTTTATGTTGGGTCCTCTGAGGACTTCTACATCGGGAGCTTCCTCGGGCGAAGCGGGAGGAACTACCATATTGTCGTTTATCAGGAACTTTTCGGGCATTATATAAGGAGGCATATCTCCCGCAAGTCTGGGATCTGTAAATACGCCTGTGAGCGCCGAGATAGCGGCTGTTTCGGGAGAAACAAGGTAGATCTGACCGTCCTTTGTTCCGCTTCTGCCTAAGAAGTTTCTGTTGAAGGTACGCAGTGAGATACCCTTTGAATTAGGCGACTGACCCATACCTATGCACGGACCGCAGGCACTCTCAAGTATTCTTGCACCGGCACTGATGAGTATCGATAATGCGCCGCAGTCTGCAAGCATATTGAAGACCTGCTTTGAGCCGGGAGCGATCGAAAGGCTGACATCGGGATGTACCGTCTTGCCCTTTAATATATGAGCAACCTTCAGCATATCCTGTAAGGAGGAGTTGGTACATGAACCGATACATACCTGATCTATCTTGATAGCACCGATCTCCTTAACAGTCTTTACATTGTCGGGGCTGTGAGGACAAGCTGCCATAGGAACAAGCTCGGAAAGATCAATGTTGATCTCTTCGTCGTATACGGCATCGGGATCTGCGCTGAGAGCAACGAAGTCTTCTTCACGATCCTGTGCCTTCAAGAAAGCAAGAGTTGTTTCATCGGAGGGGAATATAGATGTTGTAGCACCGAGTTCCGCGCCCATATTGGTAATTGTTGCACGCTCGGGTACGCTGAGGCTCTTTACGCCTTCGCCGCAGTATTCGATAACCTTGCCCACACCGCCTTTAACGGACATTATCTGAAGTACCTTTAAGATCACGTCCTTTGCGGAAACCCAGTCGTTCAGTTTTCCTGTGAGGTTTACCTTTACTACTTTGGGCATTGTTATGTAATATGCACCGCCGCCCATTGCGACAGCAACGTCAAGACCGCCTGCACCCATTGCGAGCATACCGATACCGCCGCCTGTGGGAGTGTGGCTGTCAGAGCCGATAAGGGTCTTGCCCGGCTTGCCGAAACGTTCAAGGTGAACCTGGTGGCAGATACCGTTGCCGGGACGTGAAAAATAAATTCCGTGCTTCTTTGCAACACTGCCTATGTATCTGTGGTCATCGGCATTTTCAAAGCCTGACTGGAGCGTGTTGTGATCGATATAAGCGAGCGAACGCTCTGTCTTTACTCTGTCTATGCCCATAGCTTCAAACTGAAGATATGCCATTGTACCGGTAGCGTCCTGAGTCAGAGTCTGGTCGATGCGCAGACCTATTTCTGTGCCTTTTATCATCTCACCGTCAATTATGTGATCCTTGATGATTTTTTCGGTAAGGGTAAGTCCCTTGCTTTCGTTGTTTCCCATTTTTGTCCTCCTGAAAAAAAGATTACAGTTAATTATACATTATATTAAAGTAAAAGTCAAGAATCTGCACAGCTTTATGAAAGAATGAAGAATAAGAATTGCAAATTTCGTTTAGTCATATTGCACAAGCTCAAATACGGTTTATTATCGGATATATAGAAAATTTTATCCGTAAGTGCAAATTTGAGAAAATAAACCCGATACGGTTGACTTCAACAGTGGAGTTATTGTATAATTCAAATGTATATCATGTATTTGCGGGGAATTTTACGAGGCGTATTTTAATGCAGATTGTAAAAAATTACCGAAAGGAAAATATATGTCCGTAAAAAAGAAAATAACATTAACAGCAATTATTGCAGCGGTGTCGGTACTGGCAAGCGGATGCGGCAAGGCTATGATACTTGAAAACAAAGCGTCCGACATCGAATGCAATGAAAATATAATAAGCGGGGTCGCTTTTAGCAAAACCGAGATAAAGCCGGCAGAAAGCATACCGGATCAGACAGGCTCTCATCAGACGACTGTCGTTACATCAACGACAAAAGCGACTGCTTCACAGCAAACGAAGCCTGAAACCGTACAAACGACCGCGTCTTCTTCCGAAACCTCATATAAAGAAAACTCGTACGATGAGCCGTCAGAAGAAACGATCTATGCTATTCCGGACAGTACGAAACCGCCGGTTTCGGTAGTCGAAACCAAAACCGAGCCACCCGCGACCGTGCTTCAAACAACCGAAAGCACGTCACAAAAACCTGTGCCCGAGCCTGACAGCGACAGCGTTCCTTCATCTACAGACAGTCTGCCTGTAAACAGCTACACGGCGCTGAATTATAACGAGGTGAAGGGTGTATGGATATGGTATTCCGAACTGTACCCGATTCTTACCGGAAAAAGCGAGTCACAGCTCAGAAGCGGTATAGGTGAGTATTATGATAACTGTCTTTCGCTTGGCATCAATACGGTCTATGTTCATGTCCGCCCTTTCGGCGATGCAATATATAAATCCGACTATTTTCCATGGTCGAAATACTGCACAGGCTATATCGGAGAAGATCCCGGCTATGATCCGCTCAACATAATGATAGAAGAAGCTCACGCAAGAGGTATATCATTTCAGGCGTGGGTCAACCCGTTGCGTTGTTATCAGGAAGATGACGCTCCTTATGTCAGCACATCATATAAGACAGGTCAGTGGTATGATACCAAAGACGGCGACTACATTGTCAAAGTAAACTCATATTGGTGGCTCAACCCTGCGTATAAGGAGGTAACAGACCTTATTGCAAACGGAGCGGCAGAGCTTGTTTCGAGATATGATGTAGACGGTGTTCATATAGACGATTATTTTTACCCTACAACCGATGAAACATTTGACAGCATCGCTTTTGGCGCTTCTTCGTACAGCAGTCTGTCGCAGTTCAGGCTGGATAATTGCAGCCGCATGGTAGCGGGTATGTACAATGCGGTGAAGTCACACAATCCGACTGCATTGTTCGGAGTCAGCGCACAGGGAAATGTAACTAACAACGAAACACAGCTTTATGCGGATGTGAAGAAATGGTCTGAGGAAAGCGGTTATGTTGATTACATGGCACCGCAGATCTATTACGGCTTTGATAATAGCGGTCAGCCGTTTGAGCAAGTCGTTGAACAGTGGGACGAAATGCTTGCAGGTACAGGCAAAACGCTTATACCCGGTCTTGCAGTGTACAAAATAGGCACTGAGGACGAATGGGCAGGCGACGGCAGATACGAATGGATAAACAATACGCAGATCATTAAACGACAGATAGAAATGTCACAGAATACCGCAAACTACGGCGGTGTCATACTTTATAGCTATAAGTTCATATTTGAACCCGACAGCAGTGTAGGAACTGCTGTTGAAAACGAAATAGCGGCGTTCAAGCCGCTCCTTACACAGTGACAGTCAACACGGAAGGAAGAGCAATAAATGAGAAAAAGAACAGTCGGAATAATTGCAGGCGCTTTGTCTGTGATAATGTTGCTTTCACAAATGAGCGTGATGGCGCAGGAAAACGATACAGATGAAAAAACTTCAACCGAACAGTCGCAACAGGCGAAGCCTCAAACCGCCGAGCCGAAGTTTACATTGTCGGATGAGCTGAAGGCTACAGTAGTAAATCTTGGCGATTTTGAAGCTGAGAAGTTCAGCGAAAATTTTTCCGCTAAGCTGGATACGCTTATAAGCTACGGAATGAACGGAGTATACATAAATCCTTATGACAAGAAAGTTTCGTATTTCACAACAAATATGAACAAAGACGGCGACAGGCTTGAAAAAGCACTCGCTGTCGCAACAAAAAAGGGAATGCAGAGGTTTGTGTATTTCGATGTCAACAGAGCAATGTCAGCTTGTCCTGAAGGCGAGGACAAGTATGACTATCTGGTGAGTGAAGCGCATAAATTTGCTCTCAGGTACAGATGCAACGGAATAATTCTTACAGGATTTTACGGTTCAAACAATAACGCCGTATATGACGAATACATGAAGAAGGGTTCGGGGATAGGCTATAAAAACTGGCTATTTGACAGCGTCGAATACAAATTCGCTACAGTCAGTGAGGTTATTCATCTTTCGGATAATTCGATAGCGGTAGGTCTGGATGCTAAAGACGTTTGGGCTAATTCATCAAGAAACGAAAAAGGAAGCGATACCTCCGCTAAATATTCGGCATATTATAACGGTTATGCCGATACCAAGACATTTGTCGAAAAAGGACTGGCGGACTTTATCGTGGCAAATGCTTCCGGTTCGCTTGATGATGCAGTTGTGGGATTTGATGAGGTTTGCTCGTGGTGGAGCGATGTAGCCAAAGCAGCCGATATACCGTTGTATATTGTTCATCATAATGAAAAAATAGGAACAGACGAAGCAGGCTGGGAAGTTGAGGATCAGCTCTTAAAACAGCTTGCGAAAGCCGATGAGCTTGATAATTATTCGGGCAGTGTTTTCTATTCCGAGAAATCACTTGAAGATAACCCGATGGGAACTACCGATACACTGACAAAATATTTTAATGATCAGATAAACGTTGACAGCCTTTTTGAGGATCTGGAAATGACCTCGCCGTATTATACGAATTATTCTACAGATGATACATCTGTTGCGTTTATGGGTACATTCGATGAAAACTTCGACGTTTATTTTGACGGTGAAAAGCTGACGCTTAACGAAGCGGGCAACTTCTATTTTGAAAAGCAGCTTGAAGTCGGAATGAATACTTTCGTCATTACACACAAGGGCAAGACGATAAACTATAATATAGAGCGAACCATCAACGTGCTGAAATCTGTCGGTAGCTCGGTTTCGGAGGGCAAGACACTGAGTGTTGACGGAGGCACATCCGTATCGATTTTAGCTGTCGCCTATAAAGGCTCATACGCTACCGCTACTCTCGGCGGTACTACTATTGAGCTTACCGAAAACGCTAAATCCGATGTAGTTGATATCAACTCCTCGTATGCTGCATTTACAGGTAAGATTACCGTTCCCGAGGGAATTGTCGATGAAGAGCAGTACCTTGGAAATATTGAAATATCAGCCTCTTATGCAGGATATTCACGAACATATATTGGCGCTGAGGTAACAGTAAACGCTGTAAAGCTTCCTGAGAAAAACGTTGAAATCATCGATGAAATACCTGCGGATCAGAGCTCGTTCGGCGACTCCGAAGTTGTCGGAAAGCTCTCGCCTGCAATTTCAGAAGACACAGATGTTACTTATGTTAAGCTGAATAAGAATTTTGCTTATATTTACGACGGAAATAATACAGATTCTGTTAATCCTCCGAATGTCGGACAGCTTCCCGAGGGAACACTCGACTATTATAAAAGCGAATGGGACGATTATTATGTGACCACCTCTGGCAAGCGTTTCCTTAAGGAGGACGCTGACCTTGTGAGCGGTGTCGGAATGGGCGAAAATCCGCTTGTTGTAAAGGCAATAGGCAACTCGGGCGGCGATTCATTCATACAGATGTCGCTTGAAGACCGTTCTTCTTTCACTGTGACTCCTATCGGCAATGAATATTATACGGGCGTTGACGGCGATTTCAATTTAGATGATTTTACCGCTCAATATATTTATGTTACTTTTGATAATATAACTTCGGTCACATCACTTCCCGATTTTGATAACTGTACTGTATTCAGTGCCGGCGAATGGCAGCAGGTGGAAGTTGACGGCGTTATGAAGTTCAGGCTTGTGCTGAAGCTCCGTCAGCCCGGTGTATACGCGGGAAACAGCGCTACATATGACTCTGACGGCAATCTTATGTTCAAGTTTGAGATACTCACAAACGATATCACAAATATGACTATAGTAATCGATCCGGGACACGGTGTATCGGAATACGGCTATGACGATCCCGGTGCTATAGGTCATATCGAAGAAGCGGGTGCTAACCTTGCGGTCGCAAAGCTTGTTGAAGCCAAACTCAAAGAGCTTGGCGTAAATGTTGTAAGACTCAATACCGAGTCCGAATTTTATGATACGATGAGAAGACCGTATTATGCGCGAGATTACGGCTGCGACCTTTATATAGCTATCCATTCCAACAAGGCAGGCTCGGAAGATGCCAGAGGCACAGAATGCTATTACTATACTTCATATTCTCAGCCGCTTGCCGAGTCGCTTACAAGACACGTTTCATCTTATTTCAGCAACAGTGTTTATTCTGACGGAGCTGATTGTAACAGAGGTGCTCAGTACAGCTATATGTGGACGACAAAGCAGCAGGATTTCCCGTCTGTGCTTATAGAGATGGGATTTGTAAGCAACTATGAAGATGCTATGGCGCTTGCAAATTCTACCGATCAAGACGGCATTGCACAGGCTATTGTTGACGGAATACAGGAATATGTAACAAGAAGCGGTGTTTCTTCTTACTGATAATTGCAAATGCGGCAGGTCATACGCTTGCCGCATTTGTGCATATGCAGAGCCTTTTTTTGCGAAAGAAACAAAAAAGACTTGCAATTTTCACTCTCTTTTGCTATAATGTTAATGTGCTATGCAAAGGGCTGTCGCGCCCGTTGCAAATATAATATTTTTTTAAACAGAAATGGGGACTTTCAATGCCGGCAAATATAGTTGTAGGAACTCAATGGGGTGACGAAGGTAAGGGCAAGATAATCGATATTATCGCATCAAGAGCTGATGTTGTAGTGCGTTCACAAGGCGGTAACAACGCAGGTCACACTGTAGTGAATGACGGTCAGACTTACAAGCTTCACCTTATTCCTTCGGGCATTCTCTATAAAAACACGCCCTGCCTTATCGGCGCAGGTGTGGTTCTTGATCCTAAGGATCTTTTATCCGAAATCGACAACCTTTCATCCAGAGGCGTTTCTTTTGATAATCTGAAGATAGATCCCAGAGCTCATGTCGTAATGCCCTGGCATATAACGCTCGACGGACTTTCAGAAAAGTTCAGAGGCAATTCCGATATAGGCACTACAAAGCGCGGCATAGGTCCTTGCTATATGGATAAATATGAACGTTGCGGTATCCGTGTTTACGACCTTGTTCACCCTGAGGTTTTCGCTGAAAAGGCAAGAATGACAGGCAAGCTCAAGAACAAGATAATCACAGAAGTGTATGGCGGCGAACCTCATGACATTGAAGCTATCATAAAGGAATACACCGAATACGGTAAGCATCTGGCAAAGTATGTAGATGATGTATCGGTTATCGTTTATGAAGCCGCTAAGGCAAACAAGACAATAATGTTTGAGGGCGCACAGGCTACGCTCCTTGATATTGACTTCGGCACTTATCCTTATGTTACATCATCGCACCCCTTATCTGCAGGTGTTTGTGTCGGTACAGGCGTTGGTCCTATGATAATATCTAACATCATAGGTGTTGCAAAGGCTTATACTACAAGAGTCGGCAAAGGTCCTTTCCCGACAGAGCTTGATGATGAGATAGGCGAAACCATAAGAAACAAGGGCGGCGAGTTCGGAACCACTACAGGCAGACCCAGAAGAACGGGTTGGTTTGACGCTGTAATCGTACGCCATTCAGTCAGAGTAAACGGACTTTCTTCACTTGCTATCAATAAGCTGGATACACTCGGTGGCATCGGCGACCTCAAGGTCTGCGTTGCTTATAAAAAGCCTGATGGCACTGTTATCGAAAATTTCCCTGCAGCGCTTGAAGAACTTGCAGATTGCACACCGGTATACGAAACGCTTAAGGGTTTTGACGATGATGTTTCAGCTTGCCGCAGTTTTGACGAACTGCCCGATGCTTGCAGGAAGTATATCGAAAGACTGGAAGAGCTCTGCGATTGTCATATTTCAATGGTAGGTGTAGGTCCTGACAGAGAACAGATAATCGAAAGATAACAAAGCTTTAGGACGTGTTTGATTGAATATCCTTTTTATAGGAGATGTCGTGGGACAGAAGTCCTGCGCAAATCTCAGAGAAAAATTGCCTTTTCTCAAAAGAGAATATAACATTGATACTGTTATAGCAAACGGCGAAAACTCCGCAGACGGAAACGGCATAACGCCTGTAACGGCAAAATACCTTCTTGACAGCGGGATCGATTGTGTTACAACAGGAAACCATTGCTTCAGAAGAAAGGAAATGGATGCCTTCTACGAAACATCGGACATAGTGATCCGACCGGCAAATTTCCCGGATGAAGTAGTCGGTAAAGGATATACTGTACTTGATCGCGGCAGATATTCGATATGTGTTATAAATCTTATGGGTGTTGTTTTTATGCAGAACCTTGAAAATCCTTTTCACTGCATCGACAGGATTCTGAGCGAAATCAAATCAAAGGTAATAATTGTAGACTTCCATGCGGAAGCTACTTCGGAGAAAAGGGCGCTCGGACATTATCTTACCGGTAGGGTTTCAGCCGTGCTCGGTACACATACACACGTCCAGACAGCAGATGAAGAGATACTTGACGGTCGCACAGGATATATTACCGATGTCGGTATGACAGGTGTTATCGATTCGGTTCTCGGCATTAAAAAAGAGATCATAATAAACAATATGATAACGGGATATCCGCAGAGATATGAATATGCAGAAGGCAGATATTATATCTGCGGCGCGGTTATTTCGGTTGATGAAAAAACAGGTATCTGTACCTCAATAAAGAGGATCAGATACTGAATATAAATTACCGGGAGGTTTAAAATGGAAGTAGTAAAAGTTTCAGCAAAATCCGTACCTAAGTCGGTTGCAGGCGCGATAGCAGCAGTTATCCGTGAAAACGGTGAAGTTGAAGTTCAGGCTGTTGGCGCAGGTGCTTCTAATCAGGCAGTAAAAGCTATAGCAATATCCAGAAGCTATATGGCATTGTCCGGCGTGGATCTTGTGTGCATCCCTGCTTTCACTACCGTAAGCATCGACGGCGAGGAACGCACAGCAATGAAGTTTATCGTTGAATGCCGATAAACTTTTGTTTATGGTAACTTAAGAGGAGAATTTTTTCCGGCTGTTCCGGCACCGCTCTGACGTTTTGTTGTCAGAGCGGATTTTTTTGTATATATCCTCCTTGCAGGCAGATTATATAAATACAGAAAACGGAGGTATATATGACAGACATTATAATAATCGACCGTCATGAAGAACTGTCGTTGCTTGCGGTCGAAGCCTTATCGGGTTCGTTTGAAATACGTTTTTGTGCTGAAAGGTCGCTGTACAAGACCGGTACGGGTCAAGCGCTCAATATATGGAGAACCGACAGGCTCAACGGGCTGATAACGGAAAACTGCATAATCGTTCTGGGCGAAAAGTGCATAAGTTTGCCCCCGATAATACCGGGCAGTGCTATATTTGTTGCTAATGCTATGAATAAGGAACAGATGTCTGCCCTTGCAAGCGTCACCGATAATGTAATTACTTGCGGTAATCTTGTTATGGATACGGTTTCATATACAAGCGTTACAGATGACACTGTTACCGTTTCGTTCGGCAGGACTTTTACAACATTATCGGGTAGAGAAGTACAACCATTTGAAATGCCTGTTTGTCGCAACAATAATGAGAGCATCTATTCCATGCTTGCTGTGACTGCTTTACGGGTTCTCCTTGATGCCCCGGACCTCAGAAATCAGCTTCTGTGATACGGATATAAAATCTGCCCGATATACTTGTAATTTTCTTGCGTCTGGTGTATAATGTATATGATAACATTATAGTAGTGTAGTGTGCCCTCCGGCACATTTAAAATCATAACTTGTAACGCAGCACTTATTTGCTTGCGGGAAAGGCAGTATAAGTATGAATAAAAAGGTTAATCGTACAGGTGCAAGCCTGAGAATTTCAAATGACGTACTTACAAAAATTGCAGAAGTTGCTGCTACAGAGATCAGGGGTGTTGCATCTGAGGGGGAACATCTTGTTGTAAGTGATAAGAATATGGCGCAGATCACCGGAAAACTTATGCCGTCTTCTCCTGTTAAGGCTGTGCTTAAGAACGATTCCGTTGAAGTAACGGTAAACATTGTCGTATTACAAGGATTTAAAGCGGAAAATGTAGCACAGTCTGTTCAGGAGAGCGTAAAGTCCGCTATACAGAACATGGCCGGAATTTCCGTATCAAAGGTTAATGTGAAAATTGCTGATATTATGCTTTCTAAGTCAGCTGAATAAATAAAGGAAAATAAATTAAATGGCAGAAAGAAAACTTACACGTCACGAAATGAGAGAAGCGGCATTGCTGATCCTTTTCCAGAGAAAACTTAATCCGGAAACTCTTGATGAACTGCTTGAGGACTGCAAGGAATCATTTGAGATGGAATATAACTCGCAGTCGGTAAAGCTCGCAAACGGGGTAGAAGAACACGAAGATGAGCTTAATGCAATAATAGAGAGCTATTCGCCGTCAAGAAAGCTCGACAGGATTTCCTACATAAATCTTGCTATCATGAAGATAGCTGTTTATGAGATGAAGTACTGTCCGTCAGTTCCGGATAAGGTTGCAATAAACGAAGCGATAGAATTTGCCAAGGAATATACGGACAAGGCAGATGTGCGCTTTATAAACGGAGTGCTCAATTCTTACTACAAGGATAGTCTTAACAACAAGGAACAGCCTGATGTCTGAATTTTTTACCGTAACCGTTTCACAGGTCACAAGACGACTTTCGATGCTTGTAAAAGGTGATAAAGCACTGTCCGATGTTTATGTTGCGGGAGAAATATCAAACTTTACTCTGCATAAAGCGTCAGGTCATATGTATTTTACACTTAAGGATGAAACTTCATCCATAAAATGTGTTATGTTTGCAGGAAAAGCCGCAGGTCTAACTTTTATGCCGTACAGCGGTCAGAGCGTAATAGTACACGGCGGTGTAAATGTATATGAACGTGACGGTGCAAATCAGATATATGTAAATGAGATCATCGAAAAGGGTCAGGGAGAGCTTGCGCTTGCCTTTGAAAAGGCAAAGAGGGAGCTTGAAGCAGGCGGATATTTTAACAGAAAACGTCCGATACCGAAACAACCGCATAAGGTCTGTCTGATAACGGCAGAAAAGGGTGCGGCTCTTCAGGATATGCTCAATATCATCGCAAGGCGCAGACCGATACTTGAAGTAGTGTTTATCCCTGTGACCGTGCAGGGTGCATATGCACCTGCAACACTTATAAACGGCATTACGGCGGCACAAACGACAGGCGCTGACCTTATCATAATAGGCAGGGGCGGCGGTTCTGCGGAGGACTTGTCGTGTTTTAATGACATAGCATACGCGAAAGCTCTATACAGCAGTGAAATACCGACAATATCGGCAGTGGGACATGAAACGGATTTTACAATATCGGATTTTGTTGCGGATCTGCGTGCGCCGACACCGTCTGCAGCGGCTGAAATTGCCACATCGATCACCTGTGAGGATCTTAGCGAACATATAGAGCTGACATACGACAAGCTCAGCGATATAGTTCACTCTCAGATAGAGGGGTATGAACAGCTGATAGACGGCTATCAGCGACATATATCGGCATACAGCCCGATAAATCGTCTTGAACGGTCGCAAAGAGAGCTTGAATTGCTCGGCGGCAAGATCAAAACAGCAATAAGCGCAACTGTTCACCGCAATGAGGTGCTTATTGAAGGCTACACAGATAAGATAGAAGCGCTTAGTCCTGTGAATGTACTCAGACGAGGATACAGTGCCGTTACCTTAAACGGAAAAGCTGTAAACAGCGTTGATGATATATCTGTCGGCGGCACTGTAGAAATACTGATGTCGGACGGCACTGCAAGAGCTATGATAACAGAAACAGAAAAAAAGCAATGAGGTGCATATTAAATGAGCTTTGAAACAGCGATGAAAAGACTCGACGAGATATCGGTGCAGATGGAACAGCCCGATATCACACTCGACAACTCGATGAAATGCTATAAAGAAGCGGTGGAGCTTATCGCGTTCTGTCGCAAGTATATTGACGAAGCCAAGCTTACTGTGCAGAAGCTGGAAGAGGCGTAATATGCAGATAAAACTGATCGGTACTCCTTCGACAAAAGAAGAATTTGAGGCTATGTTCAAGGCATACCGCGAATATTTTGAGGAACATCTGAAAGCTGTCTGCAATTCGTTCTGCGACAGCGGAGCGAAATACAAGGCGCTTTATGATGCGGCGGCATACAGTCTGGAAGCGGGCGGTAAGCGTATAAGACCCGTGCTTGCATTCGAGATGTGCCGTGTGTGCGGGGGAGATCCGTCCGATGCACTCCCGGCGGCGATTGCTATTGAAATGATACACACGTTTTCTCTTATACATGATGATCTGCCTTGTATGGATAACGATGATATGAGAAGAGGCAGACCGAGCTGTCATAAGGCTCACGGCGAGGCGGTAGCACTTCTTGCGGGTGACGCGCTGACAGCATATGCGGGAAAGATCATATGTGACAGTAGCCTTTCTGCTGATAAAAAAGCCGCTATGATACAGGTACTTTATGACAGGACTATCGGTATGATAGAGGGTCAGACAATCGATATCGACGGCAACTTTGATACACTTGACGGGCTTATTTCAATGTACGAGATGAAGACCTCGGAGTTACTGACAGCTGCCTGTGTTATGGGTTGCATAGCGGCAGGAGCTGACAAGAAAAAGATATCCGCCGCAACAGCGTATGCTCACGACCTGGGACTGGCATTTCAGATAGTTGACGACATACTTGATGTGACATCTACTTCAGAAGAACTCGGTAAGCCTGTCGGAAGTGATGAAGAGCAGAACAAGACGACAAGCGTTACATTGCTCGGACTTGAAAAAGCAAAAGAGCTTGCCGAAAAGTATACGCATGGTGCGGAAAATGCACTTGCGGAATTTGACGATACAGAATTTCTGAAAAAACTGACGGATCTGCTTTTAAGCAGAAAGAAATGATAAGGGTATTTATACCTTGAGGAGTTCAATATAAATGAGAACTGATCAGATAAATGTAATTTTACTTATTGCGCTTATAAGCTGGGGCACTGCGCAGATAATAAAGACATTCATACATTTTATCAAGACGAAGAGCTTTAAGGCGGAACGCCTTACGGGTGCCGGCGGTATGCCGTCGGCACATTCGGCTACCGTCTGTGCTACAGCGATAACAACTTGCAGAGTATGCGGCATATGCTCACCGGAGTTTGCACTTGCAATGATACTTGCAATGGTCGTAATGTATGATGCTATGGGCGTCAGACGCTCGGCAGGGCTTCAGGCAAAGGAGATCAACCGTTTAAGGCGTGTGGTAAATGAGCTTGATGAAGAGTTTATGGATAAATTCGACGACAAGGTCGATGAGATAGAAGAAAAGAAGCCCGAAGAGATTCATGAACTCAAGGAGTTTTTAGGTCACACTCCTCTTGAGGTTCTTTGCGGTGCTTTGCTCGGAATACTTATAGCTATGGCTGTACCGATACAGGTAGTCGGCTGACAGTACATCAATCAGGTGAATTAAATTGATATTGAAAAACGATATGTCCGCCGAGTACCTGAAGTCGCTTAACCCCGAACAGCGTAAAAAGCTGTGTTCAGAGATAAGGCAGCTTCTTGTAAAAACAGTAACAGTAAACGGCGGTCATCTTGCGTCCAATCTCGGAACAGTCGAGCTTACGGTGGCAATGCACACGGTTTTTGACTCTCCGAAGGATAAATTTGTTTTTGATGTTGGACATCAATCCTACACTCATAAGATAATAACAGGCAGAGCAGGAAAAATGAATACACTGCGCTGTGAAGGCGGGCTGTCAGGCTTTCCTAAAGCGGAAGAGTCGGAGCACGACGCTTTTATCGGCGGTCACAGCAGTATTTCTATTTCTGCGGCGCTCGGAATTGCAAAGGGTATGCAGCTTAACGGCGACGATCACAGCGTGGTCGCGGTTATCGGTGACGGTGCGTTTACCGGCGGCGAAGCATATGAGGGTATGAATAATGCGGGTAAAAGTGACTGCAATCTTATAGTTGTTCTAAACGACAATGAGATGTCAATATCCAAAAATACCGGCGCACTGGCGCTGTATCTTGCACAGATACGCTCAACAAGGAAATATTACAGCACAAAGACTTCTGTCAAGAATGTGCTTGATAAAACTCCAATTATTGGTAAAGGACTTGGTAAGGCGGCAAAAGGCACAAAGCAGCTGCTAAAATTTGCTATTTATCACTCAAATCTGTTTGAGAATTTCGGCTTCAAGTATCTCGGTCCTATTGACGGACATAATCTTGATGAGCTTACAGAGGCACTGATGGTTGCAAAGATGATGCACAAGCCGTGCCTTGTTCATATTTACACGAAAAAAGGAAAGGGCTATGCGCCTGCCGAAAATAATTCAGGCGAATATCATGGGTTGCCACCAAAAAATCAATGTGGAGGTGACGGAGAGTGCTTTACCGAAGCATTCGGAAAAACGCTTCTTTCACTTGCTGAAAAGGATAAGAATATATGCGCTGTGACTGCCGCAATGAAATATGGCACAGGACTTCAGTACTTCTCCAAGGCTTTTCCCGAACGCTTTTTTGATGTCGGGATTGCAGAACAGCACGCTGTAACATTCTGTGCCGGACTTGCAAGTCAGGGCAAACTTCCTGTTTTCGCTGTATATTCGTCATTCTTACAGCGCTCATACGACCAGCTTATACACGATTGTGCTATAGAAAACCGTCATGTTGTTCTCGGTGTTGACAGGGCGGGTTTTGTCGGCGAGGACGGAGAAACACATCACGGGCTTTTTGATGTTGCTATGCTGTCAACCGTTCCTAACGCAACTATCTATTCGCCGTGTGATACAGCCGAGCTTTCCGTCTGTCTTGAACACGCTCTGTACTGTGATACAGGCATATCGGCGGTGCGATATCCGAGAGGCTGTGAGCTTTCGCATTCTGATACCGATAATTACTGTGATTATAAATATATTTCAGGCAGAAATAAAAAGCTTGTTTTCATATACGGTAGAATAGCCGCATACGCAAAAGAGCTCAACAACACTGCTGATATATTACAAGCGATAAAGATTTTCCCCATATCTAATGAAATTATAGATATATGCCTTAAATACGATGAAATATATGCCTTTGAAGAGGGCGAAAAAGAGGGCGGCATTGCACAGAAGCTGTGCACCGCGTTAACTCTTGCGGGATATAAGGGCAAATTTTCTATTACTGCCGTTGACGGATTTATCCGCCATGCAAGCGTTACATCGCAGCTCCATAATGCGAAGCTTGATACCGACTCAATGAGAGAGATCATAGGAGGATAATATGCCAAAAAGACTGGATGTTTATCTTTCCGACAACAATATTGTAAAAAGCCGCAGTCTTGCCGCTACTCTGATAAAACAGGGGAGTGTTGAGGTAAACGGCAGGATATGCTCAAAGCCGTCGTTTACTGTAAATGACGATGATACCGTAAAAATCATCGGTGAACTGCCTAAATATGTCGGCAGGGGCGGACTCAAATTAGAAAAAGCATTATCTCATTACAGACTGCATCTTGATGGCGCTGTCTGCATTGATATAGGTGCATCTACAGGCGGATTTACCGATTGTATGCTCAAAAACGGCGCTGAAAAGGTTTATTCCGTAGATGTCGGTACTGACCAGCTTGATGAAAAGCTCAGGAACGACAGCCGAGTAATTTCTATGGAAAAGACCGATATAAGAAACTGTGTCGGCATATTGCCGCAGGTCGACTTTATAAGTATAGATGTATCCTTTATATCACTTAAGCTTGTTTTGCCGACTGCATTTGCACTACTAAAGGATGGCGGCGAGTGCGTGGCGCTTATAAAGCCGCAGTTTGAAGCGGGAAAAGCGCATCTCAGCAAAAACGGTATTGTGCGTGATATCAAAGTACAAAAAAAGGTCTGTGAAGAAATTGCTGAATTTGTGACAACACTCGGTTTTGAACACGGTGAGGTTATCGCTTCTCCTATCGCAGGCGGTGACGGCAATTCCGAATATCTGATATTTCTAAAACGACCGAAAGCGGGTGACAGGCTTTGAAAGTAATGATATGTGCAAACCTTGGTAAACAGAGAAGCCGCAAAGCGGCAGCAGACGCCTGCTCAAAGCTTATTGATCTGGGTTTTCAGCCCCTTATTGAAAAGCAATATGAAAGTGCTATAAAAGTTGACGGAGCAGTCTATTGTGAAACTGACAAGCTTATAAACGAATGTGATATGTTTATGACTATCGGCGGTGACGGTACTATTCTGAAATGGGGACAGAAAGCCGCAATGTGCGGAAAACCCCTTCTTGGAATAAATACAGGCAGGCTTGGCTTTATGACTTCTATAGAAAGCGACGAGCTTGAAACGCTTGAACGGCTCAGAACCGGGGACTACAGCATAAGCAGAAGAATGCTGCTTGATATAGAGTATGAGGGAAGAGGAAAATTCAGTGCCATAAATGACGTTGTGTTCAGCAAGTGTCGGTATTCAAAGCTTCCTGAATTTATTGTATCGGTCGAAGAGTACGAGGTCACAAAGATAAGGGCAGACGGTATAATTTTCAGCACACCGGCAGGCTCAACAGCTTACTCGCTCTCTGCCGGCGGTCCTATCATATCACCTGATGCGCAGTGTATTGAATTTACTCCGCTGTGCGCGCATTCGCTATTCGGAAGACCGATGATCTTTTCTTCCGACTCTGAGATAACGGTACGTTTTTCCGCGTATGAAAACAGCGGTGTTTCACTAAGTATAGACGGCAACGATGATATGGACTTCAACGAGGGCGAAACGATAAAGATAAGACGCTCAAAACATGAGCTGTCACTGATCGATATAAACGGAAGCAGTTTTTATAAAGCTGTTCACAATAAGCTTATGCGTCCGCTGAAATGATCGACAGAGGGGTGATATTGTGAAAAAGAAAAGACAAGCTGAGATATTGAGAATAATATCCACAAACGAAGTCGAAACGCAGGAGATGCTTCTAAAACTGCTCCGGGAACGCGGTTACGACGTAACGCAGGCTACTGTATCGCGTGACATAAACGAAATGAACATAGAAAAAACCGTATCTGCAAACGGTATCAATTGTTACGCAAAGGCCGAAAAGGTACATACCGTAAAATTTCACAATATCATTTCGGAGGCAGTAGTCAGTATCGACTATGCTATGAACATCGTTTCGATAAAATGTCACAGCGGTCTTGCAAATGCGGCGTGTGCCGGACTTGATATGATGAATTTGTCATATGTTGTCGGCACTATTGCAGGCGATGATACGATTTTCGTGTTGACGCGCACAGAGAGTGATGCTAGAATGCTCACGCGTCATCTTAAGGAATTACTTTAATGTAAGGAGGTCGGCGTTTTGCTAAGAGAATTGTCAATTGAAAATCTTGCGGTTATCGAAAAGGCGTCGATCGCCTTTGATGATAAGCTTAATGTATTTACAGGCGAAACAGGTGCAGGTAAAAGTATACTTATCGGCGGTATAAACGCAATACTCGGCGGCAGGGTAAGTAAGGATATTGTCAGAGCGGGAGCAGATAAGGCAGTTGTTACAGGTCTTTTTGACGATCTGCCGCAGACCGTTGTCGACAAGCTTTCAGAAAACGGTTTTTCTGTCGAGGACGAGCTTTTATTGCAGCGTGATATACATTCTGACGGAAAAAGCACTGCAAGAATAAACGGCAGGGCAACTACTGTTTCAATATTACGCGATATTGCCGCAGAGCTTATCGACATACACGGTCAGCATGATAACCGTCTTCTGATGGACAGTGATAATCAGCGGGAAATCCTTGATAATTACGGCAAAAACGATGAACTGCTCAAAGAGTACGGTGCAGCATTCAAGAAATTTTCGGTACTGTCGCGTAAGATAAAGGAAGTCAGCCGCAAGAAGACTGAGTCGCTTGAAAAAGCAGAGCTGCTCAGAGAACGACTTGAAGAGCTTGACAGATACGATTTTTCCGCCGATGAAGAAGAAACGATAAGGCAGAAGCTAGAACAGCTGCGTAATATGGAATATATCAGCGGAAATCTGTATAATGCACAGGCTGCAATATCCGGTGACGATGATACGGATGGTGCCTATTCGCTCCTCGAACGCTGTCGTGACTGTATTTCATCGCTCGGTGATATTATGCCTGAGCTTGAAAAATTATCGGAACGAATAACCGATATGCTTGTAGAGCTGGAAGATATCAGAGAAGAGCTAGGTCAGCATATGCCTGATGAAGATGAAGATACAGCAGGTTTAGCGGGTATTTACGAAGAAAGACTGAGCGTTATATTAAGGCTTCGCAGAAAGTACGGCACGGAACTTTCAGAGATACTCAAAAATGCCGAAAAATGGCGTACGGAGCTTTATGAGATCGATAACGGCGATGATATAATCGATGAGCTTACCGAAAAGAAAAAAGAGGCGGGCGAAAAAGTAAAACACCTTGCCGCAGAGCTTACAAACAGCCGAAAAAAAGCGGCTGAAAAGCTTGCCAAAAAAGTATCAGCCGAGCTTGCATTCCTTGATATGCCAGATATAAGGCTTGTGTTTGATATAACGCAGGACAAGGTCACACTGAGCGGTATGGATAATGTCGAGATGCTTATTTCCGTAAATAAGGGTGAAGAACTTAAACCGATGAGCAAAATAGCATCCGGTGGTGAGTTGTCGCGAATTATGCTTGCCATAAAGAATGTCCTTGCCGATACAGATAAGCTCCATACTATGATATTTGATGAGATAGATACGGGTATCAGCGGCAGAGCGGCTACTAAAGTCGGTATAAAGCTTCACGAGGCAGCTAATAACCGACAGATACTTTGTGTAACTCATCTTGCGCAGATAGCGGCTATGGCTGACACACAGCTTCTTATCAAGAAAACAAGCGATGACAAGCGTACATATACAGCGGTTACAAAGCTCGACTTTGACGGCAGGAAGCACGAGATAGCAAGGATCATATCGGGTGACGAAAACGACCCGATATCGCTTGAAAATGCGGAAATGCTGCTCACAAGAAAAAACGAAGCGTAAAAATATATACACGGTCCGGGAAAAGCAAAACTTCCCGGACTGTTTTTATATTACTATCACAAACCGACACTTTTTTCCATTCCGTTGTCCTATAATAAATGAGGGGCTTGGAAATGGTAATTTATCTTGACGTGCTTGTACTGATAAATCTGTACGTTACATATTTTCAGATACTTGCTGTATCGGTTCTTACTCACCGCAAAATCATATGGTACAGAAAGCTTATATCCGCAGGAATAGGAGGTGCGGCATCTCTTAGCATATTCATACCGCAGGATATGGTGATCACGCTTACAATGCTTAAAATAGCGCTGTGCTTTATTATAACGCTGACTGCGTTCGGTTACGGCGGCTTTTTGAAGTATATGAAAAGTGTTTTGTTCTTGATGTTTGTGAATTTTTTGTTTTCCGGTCTTATGCTGTGTGTATGGCTGTTTGCCGCTCCGATGAAAATGCTTTTTATAAACGGTACTGTGTATTTCGGTATAGATACAATGACGGTTATTTTATGCACCTGTGCCGCTTATACGGTAATGAGGATAATAAGGTTCACACTTGACAGAAACGGCAGAACCGACCGGAAATACACGGTGGAAATTCATAACAACGGAAAGCGGTGCATACTGTCGGCACTTGCAGACAGCGGAAACGGACTTGTAGACTGCTTCAGCGGGCTGCCTGTAATAGTATGCAGGAAGGATATATGCGCCGATATTTCGCCTCCGGCAGTTGCGGCTATAGACAGCAGTAAGGACTTGTCGGAGCTGTGTGCGGAAATGATTAAAGGCATACGCATTATGCCGTTTTCAACAGTCGGAAAGGACGGATTTATCTGCACATTCAGAGCCGACAGCGTTATTATAAATGATGAAAGGCAAAAAAAGTATCCTGTTAATGTCCTTATCGGTGTGGTAATAGGCGGAAAACAGGAATATGAAGCAATATTCAATCCGAAAATACTTGTGTGAGGTGTAAAGTATGCTGAAAATAATTGAGATCATCGGCGAGCTGATACAAAAACTGCGTATGTCCGGTGTAGGAAAATGCGAAATAGACTATATCAACGGAGCAGAAACCTTACCTCCTCCGCTTTCCAAAGAGGAAGAAGCAAAAACGCTTGCGATGCTTGAAAATGACTTTGAAAAAGCGAGAGAAACGCTTATTGTTCATAATCTGCGGCTTGTTGTTTACATAGCAAAGAAATTTGAGAGCACCGGCATCGGCATAGAAGATCTGATATCGATCGGAACTATCGGACTTATCAAGGCAGTAAACACATTCAGCGTCGAGAAGAACATCAAACTGGCAACTTATGCGTCAAGGTGTATTGAAAATGAAATACTTATGTATCTCAGAAAAACAAATCAGCAGAAATTTGAGGTATCGATAGACGAACCGCTAAATGTAGACTGGGACGGTAACGAATTGCTTTTATCGGATATTCTCGGCACAGATGATGATACCGTAAGCGTCAATATTGAAAATGAAGCGGAAAAACGTGTACTGCTTGAAGCGGTGGAAAAGCTTGACGAAAGGGAAAAGCTGATAATGGAACTGCGTTTCGGGCTGAACAACCGTCCCGAAAAAACACAAAAGGAGGTCGCCGATATGATCGGGATCTCCCAGAGTTATATTTCTCGCCTTGAAAAGCGTATTATAAAACGGCTTAAAAAGGATATGGAAAGCCTGTGCAGTTAGCGCTTTGCAAAATCTCTGCCGAGTATCGCCATAGCACACCTCAGTCCGTCCATTGCGGCGGTAACAATACCGCCTGCATAACCTGCACCCTCGCCGCAAGGGTATAAGCCTTTCACGCTGACAGATGAAAGTGTGCTATCCCTTAATATACGGACAGGTGATGAGCTTCTGGTTTCAGGTCCTGTCATAACGGCATCAGGTAAGCCAAAACAGCTGATTTTCTTTGCAAATTGCGGAAGTGCATACCTCAGCGCATTGCAGACAAAATCCGGCAGATATTCATCGGGGAGCACAAAGGCTGTACCGATAGGATATGTCGGATTTACATTGCCGAATTTATCGGAAACGCGTTTATCGAGAAAGTCACCGACTAAGGCGACAGGAGCTTTATAATTACCGCCGGCCGCTTTGTAGGCGGCTTTCTCTATTTTCCGTTGCAGCTCTATCCCACCCATTATATCGTTTTTCTCAAAATCATCGGGTGTAATTCCGACAAGAACGGCGCTGTTCGCGTTTTCGCCGTTTCTGGCATAATAGCTCATACCGTTGGTGACGATAGTGTCTGCTTCAGAAGATGAAGCCGTAACCACGCCGCCGGGGCACATACAGAACGTATAAATGCCTCTGCCTGTTTCATCATGCACAGAAAGCTTATAATCTGCGGCAGGAAGTGCAGGGTGTCCGCTCATATCGCCGTACATACTGCGGTCAAGGTCGCACTGTCTGTGCTCAATCCTGACACCGACCGAGAAATTTTTTGCCTGCATAGTCACGTTGCGTTTTTTCAGCATATAGAACACATCTCTCGCACTGTGTCCAATGGCGAGAATAGCTTTATCGGTTTCTACAGTACATTCAGTACCGTCTTTTTCATAGGTCACTGACCTGAGCAAGCCGTTTTCGGCATCGTATCCAGTGAATTTAGCGCCAAATATAACCTCGCCGCCGAGTGATATAATATCGTTTCTGATACTCTTCACCGTTTCAGACAGCTTATCCGTTCCTATATGCGGTTTTGCGTCATATATGATTTCTTCGGGTGCACCGTGACGCACAAGCTCTTCAAACACTATCCTTGACAGCGGGTCATTTACGCCTGTGTTAAGCTTACCGTCAGAAAAAGTACCTGCGCCGCCCTCACCGAACTGTACGTTGCACTCTGTATCAAGTATACCTTTCTCCCAGAATAAGCGAACTTTTTCCTTGCGGCTGTCTACGTCAAGCCCGCGTTCAAGCACTATCGGCCGTACACCGCACTGAGCAAGATACAGCGCCGCAAACATTCCCGCAGGTCCGAAGCCGATAATCACGGGACGTTTTGACAGCCTTGCTTTTCCGGGAAAAGAATACGGTATTTCTTTATATAAGGAAACGCTTTTATTTCCTGTGTTCTTTCTTAGTATACCGTTTTCGTTTTCATATGGGAAAGCAACTGTGTAGACAAAATGTATATCATCCTTGTGACGGGCATCGACAGAACGTCTGATTGTTTTAATGTCTGCCGATTTAAGCGTATCAAGCTTTAATTTTTTTCTTATAAATGCCGCTATATCATCTTTTGTGTGTTCAAGCGGCATTTTTATATTGCTGTATTTTATCATCACTTACTCCGATAAAGAAAGACTTGCGTTCATTCCTGCGGTATACCCGCTTTTCCACGCCCAATCAAGATTAAAGCCTCCGCATTTTCCCTGAATATTGAGTATCTCACCACATAGATACAATCCACTTGCTTTGATCGATTCAAGCGTGTCAGAAACCTCGCCGGCCGGAATGCCGCCGCAAGTAATCTGAGCAAGACTCCAATCAGATACGCCTTTTATAGGATAACGGCTGTCCTTTGCGGCTGAGCACAGCAGAGATATTTCCTTTGGCGTTATTTCGCCGCAGGTCTTTGAAAAGGGTATTCCTGCTTTTTTCAGCAGAGCCTGACCTATACGCTTGTGATAAATACCTGTAAGAAGCTCCTCACAGGGAAGAGTTGCTCTTATTTCCGCCGCATTCTTTATTATGCCGTAAAGCTCTTCTTTGCCGAGTGTCGGTGCTGTATCAAGCGATATCTCGCCTTTATTGACATATTTTGCGGCTTCTGCCGACAGATTGAATATGCAGATACCTGACAGTGCCCCATCGGTAAACTGCACTTCCCCCGACTGCCTGTCGATGGTTTTACCGTCTATAATCAGTGAAGCGTCGGCGGCAATACGCAGACCCTTTACTGCTTTTACAAGTCCGACATCGGTTCTTATCGGTGCTAACGCAGGGTAGAGCTTCGTTATCGAATGACCGAGCTTTTTGCACAGCTCGTATCCGTCACCGTCTGTACCGAGTGACGGTGAGGCTTTTCCGCCTGCGGCAAGTATCACACGTTTTGCGCTTATCTTTGTATCGCCAGCTGTCAGAATAAAGCCGCGCTTTGTCTTTATTATATCGGTCACACGACAGTCGCATATCGTATTGACACCCGCAAAATCGGTGGCAAAACGCAGTGCGTCAAGCACCGATGAAGCCGCATTGCTGTAAGGATACACTCTGCCCGTATCATCTGTTTTGCAGATAAGACCCAAAGAAGAGAAAAATGCTTCCGAGCTTTCTATATCACCGCTCACATATGACAGCATCCCGATATCACCGTCATAGTTTCTTGCCGAAACCGCAGTATTTGATAGGTTGCATCTTCCGTTACCGGTAGATAATATTTTCTTGCCGACTCTGGACAGTTTTTCGAGTATGGTGATATTATTACAGCCGTAACGAGAGGCGGCGATACCTGCAACAAGTCCTGATGAGCCACCGCCGATAATTGCTATATCGGTATCAATTGTTTTCATTTCTGCTCCGTTCAAAGAAGTTAATTAAATTTATAATCCGTTAACATAAAAAGTATACCATATTATCATTCGTTAAGCAAGAGGTTTGATTAAATGCAGATCGTATGGAAAAATCTGCTTATCACAGGAGGATATTAAGATGGACGACAGAATAATGAGACTTATAATTGCGCTTGGAAAGTTTTCGGCTCAGCCAAGGCAGTACAGAATAATGGAGGGTCTGAACGCAAGCGAGACCGGTGTGTTCTGGGCAATGACGCAGATAGTGGCGGAAAAGCCCGGTACAGAGCTTTTCGGACTCAGCGAGCTCAATTGCTATCTTAATTTCACCAGACCCAATCTCTCTCAGACAATAAATAAGCTTGAGGATAAAGGCTATGTCGAACGTGTTGTATTAAAGGATGACAGAAGGGTAACATATATTAAGCTTACCGAAAACGGTAGAGCTACTGTAAAAGCCAAATATGACGAGATATTCACACGACTTGACAATATTGCTAAGATGCTCGGCGAAGAAGATACTGATAAGCTTATTGAACTGATATTGCGTTTTGCCGATGCTTATGAAAAATCAGGTGAACTCAAGACAAAGTGAAAGGAAGCATAAGGTTTGTTTAAAATATTCGGGTATCTGAAAAACAGTATACCACAGGTTTTACTTATTATCGTCCTGCTTATAATTCAGGCGTGGGGCGATCTTACCTTGCCGCAGTATACATCGGATATAGTAGATATCGGTATACAAAACGGCGGTATCAAAGACGCGGCGGCAGGTGCACTTACAGTTGACGGCTATAATGCGCTGAAAGTATTTATGAACGATGAACAGAAAAGTGTCCTGGAAAAAAGCTATAAACCCGTAAGCGCAGGCAACGGTACAGATGAACAGAAAAATATGTATCCCGCTTCAAAAAGCAACGATGTGTTTTTTCTGAATGATCTTGATAACGAGGAAAAGCAAGCTCTTATCGATGCAGTGAAATCACCTATGACAGCGGCAGAAATGCTGAGTGAATTGTCGTTTGCCGAGTTTTCGGCTATGGTGGAAAAGCAGGGTATTACATTGCCGTTTACATCATACGAGCTGGCAGGCGAAGCGCTCGGCATTGATGTGGATAAGGTGAACGCTCTTACTGTTCTTATCGCGCTTGCGGGCACAGGCGTTATGGACAATACCGATCTATCCGCTTCGCTTGACAAATTATCGGATATGCCGGGAACTATTACCGAACAATCGGCTGTGCTTTTTATAAAGAACGAATATTCATCTCTCGGCGTTGATATGAACGCCCTACAGCAGAGCTATCTGCTTACAACAGGCGGAAAAATGCTTCTTATCGCATTTCTTATGATGGCTGTGTCTGTAATTGTAGGCTTTTTTGCGGCAACTACAGCGGCAAAGGTCGGCAGGGACTTACGAGCAAGGGTGTTCAAGAATGTAGTCGGCTTCTCAAGCACCGAGATAGACAAGTTCTCAACGGCAAGCCTTATCACACGAAGCACAAACGATATACAGCAGATACAGATGGTCATCGTAATGCTTTTGAGAATGGTTATCTATGCGCCCATACTCGGCATTGGCGGCGTGTTTATGGTGCTGACTACAGGTACAGATATGGCGTGGATAATCGCACTTGCGGTTATTGTTATACTTGCCGTTGTACTTGTGCTTATGAAGATAGCTATGCCTAAGTTCAAGCTTATGCAGAAGCTGGTGGACAAGCTGAACCTTGTAGCAAGAGAAATTCTCACGGGTCTTCCCGTGATCCGTGCTTTCAGCCGCGAAAGGTATGAAGAGGGACGTTTCGATAAGGCTAATAAGGATCTGACATCAACGATGCTGTTCACAAACCGCACAATGACCTTTATGATGCCGCTTATGATGATGATAATGAACCTTATCACGGTTCTTATCATATGGATAGGTGCCGGTCAGATATCGGACGGTTCACTCCAGGTAGGCGATATGATGGCGTTTATCACATACACAATGCAGATAGTAATGTCATTTTTAATGCTGACGATGATATCAATAATGCTCCCGAGAGCCGCAGTTTCGGCAGACAGAATAAATGAAGTCATAACGGCAAAGAAGAGCATAGAAGATAAACCGGGTGCAGGAACTTTTGATAAATCCACACTCAAGGGCAATGTATCCTTTGAAAACGTATCATTCCGCTATCCCGATGCAGATGAAGATGTGCTGACGGATATCAGCTTTACCGCGAATGCAGGTGAAACCACCGCTATTATCGGCAGCACCGGCAGCGGCAAATCAACGCTTATCAACCTTATCCCGAGGTCGTTTGACGTTACCAAAGGCAGGATCACGATCGACGGTACTGACATAAGAGATGTGACACAGCATTCTCTTCACGAGGTGATCGGTCTTGTGCCGCAGAAGGGTGTATTGTTCTCAGGCACTATCGACAGCAATATTAAGTTCGGCGCGGAAAATGCAAGCGAGAAAACAGTGAAGCTCGCCGCCGACGTTTCGCAGTCGTCTGAATTTATTGACAGCAAGCCGCAAAAATACAACGAACCTGTTTCTCAGGGCGGTACTAACGTTTCAGGCGGACAGAAACAGCGTCTGTCAATTGCCCGTGCAATAGCAAAAGAACCGAAGATATACCTGTTTGACGACAGCTTCTCGGCACTTGATTTCAAGACCGATGTGAAGCTCAGAAAAGCGCTTGCCGACAATATTTACGACTGCACGATAATAATCGTTGCACAGCGCATAAGCACGATTATTAACGCAGATAAGATAGTAGTGCTCGATGAGGGTAAAATAGCCGGTATAGGAACTCACGAGCAGCTTATGCAAAGCTGTGAGGTTTACAGGCAGATAGCTCACTCGCAGTTATCACAAAAAGATCTGGCGGCAATAGACAATGCAAAGGGGGTTACCGACAATGAGTAATTCTCACAGAAGAGGCCCCGGTGCTCCAGTGGAAAAGGCAAAGGATTTCAAAGGCAGTATCTTAAAACTCGCAAAATATATGAGTGAATACAAGCTCTCGCTTATTTTTGTCGTGGTCTTTGCGATAACATCAACTGTTTTTAATATCATCGGACCTAAGCTGATGGGTAATGCCACAACCGAAATATTTGACGGCATTATCGCTAAGGTGAACGGCACAGGTGATGTGAATTTCGATGCGCTCGGTTCAATACTGCTTCTTCTTATAGGCTTCTATCTCATCAGCAGTATCTGTTCATTTATTCAGGGCTGGCTGATGACTGGAATTTCACAGAGGGTAAGCTACAGACTGCGTAAGGAGCTTATCGCGAAAATAAACCGTCTGCCTATGAATTATTTTGATCGCAGTACTCACGGCGAAGCGCTTTCAAGAGTAACAAACGATGTTGATACTCTGGCGCAGAACCTGAACCAGAGCATAACACAGCTCGTTACATCTGTAACAACTATTATCGGCGTACTCATTATGATGCTGTCGATAAGTCCGCTTATGACGCTTGTTGCGCTTCTGATATTGCCGATATCACTTATACTCGTACTGATCGTTGTAAAGATGTCGCAGAAGTATTTTAGGTCACAGCAGGAATATCTCGGTCATATCAACGGACAGATCGAAGAAGTATACGGCGGTCATAATATAATAAAGGCATTCAACAGAGAAGAGCGTGTTATAAAGGACTTTGACAAAGCAAACGATGTTTTATACAAGTCAGCATGGAAATCACAGTTCTTCTCAGGCATAATGATGCCGGTAATGACCTTTGTCGGAAATCTCGGATATGTGGGAGTTGCGGTTCTCGGCGGTTTCCTCGCCGCAAACGGGACTATTATGGTCGGCGATATCCTGTCGTTTATCCAGTATGTAAAGAACTTTACACAGCCGATAACTCAGCTTGCACAGGTATCAAGTATGCTCCAGTCCACTGCGGCTGCAGCGGAACGTGTGTTTGAGTTTCTTTCCGAAAACGAAGAGGTACAGACGGCAAAGCAACACGCAATGCTTACCGATACATCGGGTAATATCAGAAATGTAACGACTCTTGATATTACAGGCGATGTGACATTTGAGCATGTTCGTTTCGGATACGACCCGGAAAAGATAATCATCAACGATTTCAATGCAGAAGTAAAGCAGGGTCAGAAGATCGCGATAGTAGGTCCCACCGGTGCAGGAAAGACCACAATTGTAAAATTGCTCATGCGCTTCTACGAGCTGAACAGCGGCAGAATACTCGTTGACGGATATGATATTGCCGACTTTGACAGAAGCGAACTCAGAGAGCTGTTCGGAATGGTACTTCAGGATACATGGCTGTTCAAGGGCAGTATTATGGAAAATATCCGTTACGGCAAGCTTGACGCTACCGACGAAGAGGTTATCGCCGCCGCAAAGGCAGCTCACGTTGACCACTTTATAAGAACGCTTCCCGGTGGCTATGATATGGAACTTAACGAAGAAGCGTCAAATGTATCGCAAGGCCAGAAGCAGCTTCTGACAATTGCAAGAGCAATTCTTGCAAACAACAAGATACTTATACTTGATGAGGCTACCAGCTCGGTAGATACCCGCACAGAGATACAGATACAAAAAGCGATGGATAATCTGATGAAGGGCAGAACAAGCTTCATCATCGCACACCGCCTGTCAACGATAAAAGATGCCGACCTTATACTCGTGCTTAAGGACGGTGATATAATCGAACAGGGAAATCACGAGGATCTTTTGGCGAAAAACGGCTTCTATGCCGAGCTGTATAACTCACAGTTTGATTCGTGAGCACCGCAGAAAATGCATAGTTTGCGTGCCGTTCTTGCAAATTTGGCGCAAAATCTATTGACAAGCAACGCAATTTAATGTATAATTATATCAGCAAAGGCGCAAAGCAGAAATGTTTTGTGCCTTTTTTATATGTGTAGAAATCCGGAGGCAATTATTATGAACAAGACAGAGTTTGCTGACAGACTTGCAGAAAACGAATACGATAATATAAATGTACTGCAACTTTTCGGTCTTCAGGACGATGTATATGTCGGCGGAAGTATAGAGATCTACCATAAGCCGTGCGGGCATACAGACACTGTGATATTCAGGCAGGGCATATACGAGAACACGATAAACGATTGCATAAACGACTATTGCAGTGAATGCAGACGTAAGATGAACAATACCGTTGAGTTTGTTAAAAGCTATATTGAATGGTTGTATGTAGATGTCAAGACTGACAGCTACGGAAGAAAAAGCATACTTCAATCCGGCGACTACCGCGAGTTTTTCAAAAGTGATATCAATCTTGACAAGTTTGTAAAGCAGAACTATGCCGCTTCACCACTCAGGTTGATGGGTGCGATCGACAGTTACATAGCCAAAAATCCTCGTACATATTATGACGAAAACGGCAAAGAGATAACTACAGTTAAAATTGACAGTGTAAAAAACAGGATCACCCATTTTCGCGGCAGATGCGGGATATCACGCAAGGAGCTTTCTGATAAGACAGAGATCGCCTTCAAGACCATTGAAAATTATGAGCTCGGCAGGACAAAGCTTACCTCTATTTCGGTAGAAAACGCGTTCAGAATTGCTCAGGTGCTGGGCATACGCGCTGAGTATCTTATTTAGTCGTATCTTGACAAGACCCCGGAAAACGAATATACTTATCTTATAATCAAAAATTCGGAGGTAATCATTTGTTACAGGATGTTGTATCTGTTTCGTTGCCCGTAAACGAACGAATGAGAATAAAGAAAAACCATTTTGAACCTTATAATCTTACCGGCAATGAAAAAAGAATATGCATTGTCACCGGAATACATGGTGATGAACTTGAGGGACAGTATGTTTGTTATGAACTCAGCAGAAGACTTAGCGAAAACGGTCATTTGCTTACAGGAATAGTAGATATATACCCCTCGATGAACCCGCTCGGTATGGATTCTATAAAACGTGAGATGCCGATATTTGACCTTGATATGAATATGATATTCCCGGGCTCAGAAAACGGAGCTGTTGCCGAGCATATAGCGGCTGCAATTATGAACGACATAAACGGTGCCGACTTATGTATCGATATCCACGCAAGCAATATATTCCTGCGAGAAATTCCTCAGGTCAGGATTTCCGAAGAAACCGCGCCTAAACTGCTTCCTTACGCAAAAATGCTGAACGTTGACTTTATATGGGTGCATTCAAGCGTTACAGTTATGGAAGCAACGCTTTCTCACAGCCTCAATAAAGCAGGAACACCCACTCTGGTCGCCGAGATGGGAGTAGGTATGCGTATCACTAAATCTTACGGCGATCAGCTGCTTGACGGTATTTTCAACCTTATGTCAAAAATGGGCATATGGGCGGGAGAAACAAGAAATGTATCCCATCCGATAATATCGACCGATGGCAACGTGTCATTTGTATATTCCGATACATCCGGTATATATATGCCGACTATCAAGCACTGGGCAGGAATATCAAAGGGCGATCATATAGGCGATATACTTGACCCTCTTACAGGAACGGTAGAGCAGGAGATATTTGCACCGTGCAGCGGAATTGTATTCACTTTGCGCGAGTATCCTGTCGTGTACGAAGGTTCGCTTCTTGCGAGAATACTGGGAGGGTGCTGAAAATGACAAAAGAAAATATAGTAACGCTTAAATCTCCTTATCGTGATGATTTTGAGATAAACGGATACAGATTCGGTAAAGGAGAAAAGACCTGTTGTATCGTAGGAGCTATGCGGGGAAACGAGGTACAGCAGTTATATGTATGTTCACAGATAATCAGGGCATTGTCAAACATCGAAAAAAAGGGTGATATAGCGCACGGAAAGCAGATCATGGTAATTCCGTCACTCAATCCGTTTTCTATGAATATTCAGCGCCGCTTCTGGTCGGTAGATAACACTGATCTTAACAGAATGTTCCCGGGTGACGCAAACGGCAAAACAACTCAGCGAATATCCGCGGGCATTTTTGATTTTATTAAGGAATATCAATACGGTGTACAATTCGCATCATTCTATATTTCGGGCGACTTTATCCCGCACGTCAGGATGATGGATACCGAACACAAAAATATAGGTCTTGCAAATCTGTTCGGCCTTCCTTATATTCTTCTCAGAAAACCAAAACCGTTTGACACGGCAACTCTTAACTTCAACTGGCAGAACTCAGACACAAGCGCTTTTTCAATCTATACAAATGAAACAGAGCATATTGATGAAGAATCTGCACATATAGCCGTCGGAGCTGTATTGCGTTTTCTCTCAAGAATGGGCGTTATAAAATATCAGAGTCACGGCGGATATATGGCAACTACGCTGGAAGAAGAACACCTGATGTCGATACACGCACAGAGCGGCGGGATTTATCGCAGGATAAAGCAGCCGGGTGATGAAGTCGAACAAGGTGAAGCAATGGCAGAAATACTTGATCCGTTTGAGGGCACTGTTATCGAGGAGATAAAAGCGCCTGCTAACGGAATAGTATTTTTTGCACATAAATCTCCGCTTGTACTTGAAAATTCAGTCGTTTATAAAATTATAAAAAGACTGCATATTTAAACAATAAAAGCCATACAGATCAGAAAGTATCTGTACGGCTTTTATTATCGTCAGTGATTTTTTCCAAAACAAAGACAAGTCGCACTGATTTAGTGACAGTGCGACCTGCTTTTATATAATGGGTGTTACTTGCTTAAGTGGCTTGCCTTATACGATGTATGAAGAACCTCGTGAGCAATGTGGCTTCCGGGTTCTCCGAGGAAGTTTTCGTATACTTCCTTGACATCGGGGCTTTCATGCGACTTTCTGAGCTTGTTTGCATCATCAAGGCTGTAAAGCGCCTTTGCACGCTCAGCACGGATATCCGTGAAGTTGCGAACATCAGCAGGCTGAATTACCTGACCGCCGCCGTTTACGCAGCCGCCGGGACAAGCCATGATCTCAATGAAGTGGCATTCAACCTCGCCATTCTTAACTTTGGTAAGGAACTTCTTGGCATTGGCAAGACCTGATACAACAGCTACCTTTACAGTAAGATCGCCTACCTTGTATTCGGCTGTCTTGATGCCCTCAACACCTCTTACGTCCTTAAATTCAACGGGGCTGTCAGCAGCTTCGCCTGTCAGCTTCCATACCGCTGTACGAAGAGCCGCCTCCATAACGCCGCCTGTTGCACCGAAGATTACAGCCGCGCCGGTGCCGTTTCCTAAAGGCGAATCGGCAACCTCGTCGGGCAGATCTCTGAAACGTAAGCCTGCACGATTTATCATCTTAACAAGCTCTCTTGTGGTGATAGAGATATCAACATCGGGAACGCCTGCCGCAGACTGATCCTCTCTGCCTATCTCGAATTTCTTAGCTGTGCACGGCATCACAGAAACACTTACAATGTTCTTGGGGTCGATTCCCATCTTCTTTGCCCAGTATGTCTTTGTGATAGCGCCGTTCATCTGCTGAGGTGACTTGCAGGTTGACAGGTTAGGGATAAATTCGGGGAAATAAGCTTCACAGAATCTTATCCAACCGGGTGAACATGATGTTATCATCGGCAGAACACCGCCATTTGTAACTCTGTCCAGAAATTCGTGTGACTCTTCCATAATAGTAAGGTCAGCACCGAAGTTTGTATCAAATACAGCGTTGAAGCCGAGTCTGCGAAGAGCCGCAACCATCTTGCCCTCAACGGGTGTGCCCATAGGGTAGCCGAATGCTTCGCCGAGCGATGCTCTTACTGCGGGTGCTGTCTGTACTACAACTACCTTTTCGGTATCTGCAAGTGCGTCCCATACCTTGTCTGTATCGTCCTTTTCTGAAAGCGCACCTGTAGGACAAGCTGTAATACACTGACCGCATGATACGCAGGCAGTTTCGGCAAGATCAAGGTCAAACGCACAGTCAATGCTTGTCTTGAAGCCTCTGTTGTTTGCGCCGATTACGCCGATACCCTGGAGCTTGTCGCAGGCGGCGATACAACGGCGGCAGTGAATGCACTTATTATTGTCACGGAACATATGCTTTGAGCTGTAGTCGATATCGTACTCGTTCTTTTCGCCCTCAAAATATGTAGTGTCATCAACACCGAGCTCCTTACACAGTTCCTGAAGCTCGCAGTTTCCATTTCTGGAGCACGCAAGGCAGTCCATGTTGTGATCCGAAAGCAGGAGCTGTAATGTCATCTTTCTGCTCTGTAATACAGCAGGGGAGTGTGTCATAATGTTCTTGCCCTCGTCAAACTTTGATAAGGGATATACGCATGATGCAACAAGGCTTCTTGCACCTGTCATTTCAACTACGCATATACGGCACGCGCCGATAGCGTTGATATCCTTTAACCAGCAGAGAGTAGGAATTTTGATGCCGTTTTGACGACAGGCTTCAAGGATAGTTGTACCTTCTTCGACCGAGTACTCTATGCCGTTAATCTTTATATTAACCATAGTAAAATTTATTCCTTTCAGTGATCCGTCAGACGGGATCATTCCTTAATAATAGCACCGAACTTACACTTAGCCATACAAGCACCGCACTTGATACACTTGGTTGTGTCAATGGTGTGAGGCTGCTTGACTGTACCTGAGATTGCACCGACAGGGCATCCTCTTGCACAGGCTGTACAACCCTTACATTTAAGGTCGATGATCTTGTATGTGAGCAGATCCTGACATACGCCTGCCGGACACTTCTTATCCTGAACGTGTGCAATATACTCGTCCTTGAAGTAGCGCAGAGTTGATAAAACGGGGTTGGGAGCTGTCTGACCAAGACCGCACAGAGAGTTGTTCTTGATGTAGTAGCACAGCTTCTCCATCTTGTCGAGGTCTTCCATAGTAGCGTTGCCCGATGTTATCTTTTCGAGCATTTCGTAAAGACGCTTTGTACCGATACGGCAGGGTGTACATTTACCGCAGGATTCATCAACGGTGAACTGAAGGAAGAACTTCGCAATATCTACCATACAGTTATCCTCGTCCATAACGATAAGTCCGCCTGAACCCATCATTGAGCCGATAGCTATAAGGTTGTCATAGTCGATCGGGATATCAAGGTGTTCGGCAGGTATACATCCTCCTGAAGGGCCACCTGTCTGTGCCGCCTTGAATGCCTTGCCGTTGGGGATACCGCCGCCGATCTCGTAAATAACCTCACGCAGTGTAGTACCCATAGGAACCTCAACAAGTCCCGTGTTGTGTATCTTACCGCCGAGAGCAAATACCTTTGTTCCCTTTGACTTTTCTGTACCCATAGATGCGAACCAGTCAGCACCGTTAAGGATTATCTGAGGAATGTTAGCGTATGTTTCAACGTTGTTGAGTACGGTAGGCTTCTTGAAAAGACCGCTTTCCGCAGGGAATGGAGGACGGGGTCTGGGCTCGCCTCTGTTACCCTCGATCGAAGTCATAAGCGCTGTTTCCTCGCCGCATACGAATGCGCCTGCGCCAAGTCTTATATCAAGGTCAAAGTCAAATCCGCTGTCAAAAATGTTCTTGCCGAGAAGACCGTATTCTCTTGCCTGGTTGATAGCTATCTGTAAACGCTGTACGGCGATGGGATATTCCGCTCTAATGTAGATATAGCCCTGTGTAGCGCCGATCGCATAACCGGCAATTGCCATAGCCTCAATTACAACGTGGGGATCGCCTTCAAGAACAGAACGATCCATGAATGCACCGGGGTCTCCCTCGTCGGCGTTACAACAAACGTACTTCTGATCGGCATCCTTGACAAGGTTTCTTGCAAGCTGCCACTTCTTACCTGTGGGGAATCCGCCGCCGCCTCTTCCGCGCAGACCTGAATCGAGAATTGTCTGTATAACTTCATCGGGTGTCATTGATTTCAGCACCTTGCCAAGTGCCTCATAACCGTTTCTTCCTATATATTCATTTATACATTCGGGATTTATAACACCACAGTTTCTGAGTGCAATTCTGTGTTGCTTTTTATAGAAGTTGGTTTCCTTAAGTGATTTTATTTCATTTTCACCGATTGTTTCATCATATACAAGACGTGTTACCACACGACCTTTAAGAAGATGCTCGGAAACGATTTCCGCAATGTCATCTTCCTTTACCATCGAGTAGAATGTGCCCTCGGGATAAACTATCATGATAGGACCGAGCGCGCACAGACCGAAACAGCCTGTTCGAACTACCATTACTTCATCGGTAAGACCGTTCTTATCGATTTCCTCCTGCAGTCTTTTAGCGATCTTATCGCTACCTGAAGAAGTACATCCGGTACCACCGCATATCAATACTTGTGAACGATACATATATTAGTTTCCTTTCAGATTTTACATAGCGGAGTTTATCGTGTACTTCGTTACAACATTGCCGCCGATAATGTGCTGTTCGATAACTTCAACAGCCTTTTCAGGTGTCATCTTGACATAAGTAACCTTTTCCTTACCGGGAGCGGTCACTTCAACTATTGGTTCAAATTGGCAAAGACCGATGCAGCCTTCCTGTATTACCATTACATCATTTATGCCTTTTTCCTGTATTCCGTCGGAAAATGCTTTAAGAACAGGTCTTGCGCCTGCCGCAATTCCGCAGGTTGCCATGCCGACAACGATCTTTGTGCAGTCTGTCGCTTCATTTCTGAGATTGACAACATTCTGCATCTTGTCGCGGATAGCAGCTAATTCTTCAAGAGATTTCATATCTTAAAATTATCCTTTCGTGGTGTTAGTATTTCTTGCCGCCGCTTACTTCGGCTGTATTATCATAAAGATAACGGGTCAAAAATACCGTCACTTCCGATAAATTTATCGGTACATTGCCGAGAATTTTTCTTAACTGCCTCGTATCAAGAGTGAAGCTTCTTTCGTCAGTCGAATAGTTGTAGATAAAATCAATATGGCAGTTTGCATTTATAAGAGATATGAGCGTTTCCGTCATATCTCCGAGCGGCATTCTGTCTATGCTTGACAGCACAAAAACAGCCTTTACCCGAGTGCCTTTACCTTTTTCAGAGCTTATATCAAAGCTACCGCCGGTCATTTCAGATGCAGTTTTGAAAAAAGGTACACCCAGCCCTGTATTTCTCGTTTTTCCGGTAGTATAAAACGGATCAACGACTTTCGACAATTCTTCGGCACTCATGCCTGAGCCGTCATCTTCTATAACAACGGTAAGCGTATCGCCTTTTGTGTCGATATTAACGGTTATTTCTATTAAAGAAGCCCGTGCGCTGATTGAATTTTGCACTACATCAAGAATGTTAAGAGAAATTTCAGAAAACATTATTCTGTATATTTTGCAAGAATACCGTCGATCTGATCAACGGTAAGCTTACCGTAAACATCATCATTTACCGTCATTACGGGAGCAAGTCCGCAAGCACCTATGCAACGGCAGGCATCAAGCGAGAAAATACCGTCCTGTGTGCATTTTCCATCCGATATTCCGAGCTTTTCGGAGAGCTTTGCAAATATATCGCCCGAGCCCTTTACATAGCAGGCAGTACCAAGACAGACTGAGATCTTGTACTTACCCTTAGGATAAAGTGAGAACTGTGAGTAGAACGTGGAAACACCGTATACCTTTTCAAGCGGTATACCCATTTCTTCGGCTATTATCGACTGAACCTCTATAGGCAGATAGCCGTAGATTTCCTGAGCCTGCTGAAGCACCGGCATAAGCGCGCCTTGCTGACCCTTGTGCTTACCGATCATTTCACGCAGAGCCTTTTCCTGCTCCGGCGTGCCATTGAAAGGTACTGTTGTTTTTTCTTTGGAACCCATTATATAACCTCCTTGGTTTTACCCGCAATTCTTGCCGATTCACGGGGGATATGTTAATTATAACATATTTGTTATGAAAATTTCACTATATATTTGTACTCAAAATTTTCACATGGCTTTGTTAATATTGCACTAATCGATAATTTGATATCGGATAAATTTACTCCATTTTGACCTAAATACCGTCATTTTCTACAAATTCAACACCTGTTTTTCAACTTTACACAGGTCGCAAAATGTGATATAATAGCTAATGGATTTGTGCATATTGCATATAACACGACACAAATCGTATAATTCGGTAAAGGCAGGTTTCACAAATGACGGTCGGACAGCTTATCAAAAACGGATTATTCATAGTGCTTAACAACGGAAATGAGGACAGAGTTATCAATAATGTGTTTTCATGTGACCTTTTAAGCCTTGTGATGATAAAAAATCTGAATTGCTGCGCATGGTTCACCGTCATAGGTAATGTCAATACTGTTGCCGTAGCGGTTCACACCGGCGCGTCATGTGTTATTGTGTGTGAAGGCGTACAGCCCGATGAGGAAGCTCTCAGAAAGGCCAGAGAGCATAATGTCAACATTTTTGCAACAGAATTACCTGTCTTTGAAGCAGCGCTTAAACTTAACGCCTTAACAGGTGTGTAAATAAAACAAGGGAGATAATTTAATGAGCGATTTTTCAAACTATGCGGTATATCACATTTATCCTTTAGGATTTTGTGGATGTCCCAAGACAAACGATTATTCGGAGAACACCGAAAACAGACTTAAAAAGATAGAGGACGCAATTCCTCACATAAAGGAAATGGGATTCAACGCTATCTATTTCGGTCCTGTTTTTCAGTCGGTTGCACACGGCTATGATACCGTGGATTATACCAAAATAGACAACAGGCTCGGCACAAACGCAGACTTTGCCGCACTTTGCAAAAAACTGCATGAAAATGATATCAAGGTGATCCTTGACGGTGTATTCAATCATGTCGGCAGAGATTTCACAAAGTTTGTTGAAGTCAGAAACGGCAACAATCAGTACCGCGACTGGTTCCATATAAATGACGGAAATTCCTGCTATAATGACGGTTTCTGGTACGAGGGCTGGGAAGGTCATTATGAGCTTGTAAAGCTCAACCTTTACAATCCCGCCGTTAAGGAGTACTTAAAAGAAGTAATTACAGGCTGGGTAAAGGAATTTGATATTGACGGACTGCGCCTTGACGTTGCATATTGCCTGGACCTCAACTTCTTGAAGGAACTCCACGGTCATTGCAAATGGCTTAAAAACGACTTCTGGCTGATGGGCGAAACGCTCCACGGCGATTATAATCGCTGGATGAATTCCGAAATGCTCGACAGCGTGACGAACTACGAATGCTACAAGGGCTTATTTTCCAGCTTCAATGATCTCAATATGTTTGAGATAGCACATTCACTCAATCGTCAGTTTGGAAAAGAGCAGTGGTGCCTTTATACAGGAAAGCTTCTTTACAGCTTCGTTGACAACCATGATGTTTCACGTATTGCTACAATGCTGAACAACAAGCGTCAGCTTCCCGTTATCTATCCGCTTCTGTTCACAATGCCGGGTATCCCGGGTGTTTATTACGGCAGTGAATACGGTATAGAGGGCGATAAGCACCAAGGTGACGATGCTCTTCGTGTAGAATATAACGAGGAAAAGTTCAAGGCTGAGGGTGTTGCCGACCTGACAGGTGAGATCGCTGCACTGTGCAAACTGCGTACATCTTCAAAGGCGCTTGCTCACGGCGATTACACGCCCCTACAGCTTCTTAACAGACAGTTCTCGTTCAGGCGCGACTGTGACGGTGAAACCGTTGTAACACTGCTGAATATAGATGATAATCCTTTTGACTTCAACCCCGGTATCGGCGGTGAATATACGGACGTTATTACCGGCAAAAAGATAGATCTGTCAGGAAGTGTTCATCTTGACGGTTGCAGTGCGATAGTAGCGGTCAACAAATGATAAAAGCAGTTATATTTGATATGGACGGTACACTCCTTGACAGTGAAAGGATAGGGCTTAAGGCGTGGCAGCATGTTATCGACAAATACAGTCTGCCTTTTGATTTGTCACTTCCGTATCGTTCGATAGGGCTTAATTATACCTCTATGAAAAGTCTTTTTCTCGGAGAGCTCGGCGAGGATTATCCGTTTGATAAATACTGGAATCACGCAAAGCAATATTTTGCCGAATATGAAGAGAAGAACGGCATTCCGGTAAAGCAAGGATTTAGCGAGCTTTGCGCATACCTTAAAGCAAACAACATTGCAATGTACGTTGCAACGTCTACATATCACGCTTCAGCGGCAAAAGAACTTGAACACTCGGATATCCGCGGATATTTTGACGGAATAATCGGCGGCGATGAGATTACAAAAGGCAAACCCGACCCTGAAATATTCATTAAAGCGGCTGAGTTGTCAGGATACAGCAAGGAAAATTGTCTTGTTATCGAAGACAGCACAAACGGTCTTAAGGCAGGTATAAGCTCAGGGATAAAGACTGTCTACATTAAAGATATTGTAGACGTACCTACAGAAATAACCGACAAGGCTTACGCAAAATGTGAAGCTCTTGACGGTGTGATCGACATTATAAAGAACGAAGTATAAGTTTTAACGAAATTTAAATCAGTGCACAGATACAAAAATATCATACAAATATAATTTCGGTATCACCAAATTATTGAAGGTCGCAAAACCGTTTGTATCCTTGTTGTGCACTGATTTTATTTTACCGTTTTGCTTGTAAATACAGCAGATTTATTGTATAATGGTGAACGGAGAAGTATAACAGAATTTTACACGCAATTTCGTAAAATGAAAATTAAGTTGAAGCAATTGTAATAAAAAGTAAAAGGGTAGTGCTCCGATTTAAATTATCAATTTAAATCAATGTATATTGCACTATCCTTTATTTTGCTTGCGCCCCTGCGCATAACTTTATGATTTTCTGTTCTGATCGCATAAGCGTTGCAGTAGCTGCTTGATTGTTGCTATCTTATTGCAAGCTTAAAAGAAATCGTCAGCCGTAAGGCTGATCCTCTTTGCCCTTGTAGCTGTATCTTCGGCGGTGTACTGCGCCGAATGGCAGAAGTGACGCCGCCGCTAGAAGATACAGCGCTTTATTTGCTATTTAACGTTTCGTTGAACTATTACTATTGTCTTGATAGCAAATCGATTATACGGGACACCTCGCAACAAACGTTGTAAACTTTCTGTAACAAACAAAACCCCCTCGGAACATATCCGAGAGGGCTTTTTGAATTTTTGGGTATTTATTGTCGGTTATCAAATCCGCTGTTGTTGTAATTCTGCGGCAAATTTTGTTGCATATTCTGTGATATGTTTTGTGGATTGGAATTTATACCTTGCCTACGTTCTTCAAGCTGTATCAGATAATCAACTTGTTTACTTAAAAAATCCATTTGTTTTGTCAACTTGGTCGAATTAGAACTGATATTGAAAAATGCTACTATAAATAAAATTGGGATAATGGCTATAGCGCCTATTAAAATCATTATGATAATTGCGTTAAATGTACTGTCCGCTGTTAAAATTTCTGTTAAATTCATATTTAATAGATCTCCTTTTCTTCTACTTCGATTTCTCCGTTTTCCTCTTCATATTTGTTAATATAGTTGTTTAGAATGTACTCAATTTGCTTGTTTTTGCTTCTGTTTTCTTTTTTTGCAATATGTTTGATTTTGTAGTCAGTAATATCTGAAATCCTTAAATTAAATGTCACTATTATCACTCCTTTTTGGTATCACTATAATACTACAAATTGCACAAAATATCAAGTACCATTTTGGTACTATTTACTATTGACTAAAGTGGTACTATTCTGGTATTATTATGTTGTACTTAAGTGGTACCACTTTAGTACACAACGATATGTCAGGTGCAAGACAATAAAACCGTCTACGTTGGCATAAGTAGACCCACAAAAAAATTTATGAACAGTAAAGTTGTAAAAATCCTTGGTAACCCACCTCGTAAACAGAAATAGGGTCGCCCTCGTGACTGCAAGCGAAAAGTGCAGGAGTTGTGAAACTTGGAAGAGTGAACAAGACATATCACCCTTTATGGGTAATTACGGCGAAAGCCGTTTACATAAAAATAAGAATTTTGAAAGTTAACTTTCAATCCCGCTACCGAGGAGCATATCGGAGAGAAAGTAGGATAACATGTTAGTTATTGGCTGTGAGACTAAAAGCGGAGTGTTCAAGAAAGACGGACAGGAAATATCGTATCGTAACCTTTACTTGTACTGTACAAGAGAGATAACCTCTACATACGATGAGAATGGCAACATTACTCATTGGGCTGTTGGAACGATAGGTGAAACAGTCAAAATCAAGAATACCCCCGAAACACTTAAGCAGGTATTTGGCACTGCGGTTACGAACGATGTAATTTCTGCCCTTATCGGTAAGAACATCAACGTATACTATGACCAGTTCGGTAAGGTACAAACCGTCATCGCTGTTAAAGCTGATAAGAAGGCTTAACATAAACCGAAAGGAGACAATTAAAAATGGAAGGAGCAACAACAGTTATGGAGACATTAACAAAGGCTGTAGGTGATGTATTTTCCCTTATGGGTACTTGCTTTACACAGATAACAAGTCAGCCTGTACTCGTTCTTTTCCTTGCGGGTTCGCTTATATCGGTAGGTATTGGCGCATTTGCAAGACTGCGTTCGGTTTGCTAATCGAACCTATTCCCTTTGGGGAACGGCTAACCCCGTTCCCCTTATTTTTTTGTTGAAAGGATTTTAATATATGGAAAAAGTAAAAAATCTTCCTGTTATGCGTCTTGCCGCATTTGCTGTAGCCGTTGCCATTATTCTTGGTCTTTCATCGGCTATGCTATCATTTACCGTAAGCGCTGATACTGCTGATGATGTTGTTAGTCAGTTAGGCACACTTGGAAATTATGATTGTATCAAATTTAATGCAGGTCAAAAAATAGATTTTATGACATTGTATAATCGTGTTCAAGCATTATCTTCAACTTATGTAAATGGTGCAATTTTCGGCTATAAAGACGGTAAATTTACTTCATTTACTAATAATAGTTTTCTTGTTCGTCCTTCGACTGACGGTGTATATTATGATTTTGTGCTTTGTAGTAATGTTATCTATGGTGCTTGGTTATTAGGCGATAAATCTGTATATGATACTGCTTATGCGCAATTTGGTTTATTTCAATCTAATTATTGTGGTATGTGGGTTGGTGTGAAAGATAATGAACCTACTATTCTTGGCGCTACCAAGTTAGCTGCAAGTCCGCAGGATTTTTATGACGCTAACGGCGAGATTATGTATCTTGTGTTTACTGGCTCAAATAATGTATGGAGTTCACAAGATAGTAAAGATTTCCGTAATGATATTGTTAATAATCTGACCGATCGTGATTATAAGGATATCGATACTGGCACTTCACCTACTGCTGAATTTGTTACTTGCGCTTCGTATACTTCCGATGATAATTCTATACCGTTGTGGTTCAAAGATTTCACGTCAGAAGGACAACAGTACCCTCTTTTCACCTACTATATCCACGATAATGGTAATAAACATAGCTATTCGTTGAAACTGTCTTATTCCTCATCAGCTAAAGACGATGTGAAAAAAGTTTTTAATTTACGTGAAAACACAAAAGAAGATACTGATGCTACCATTAAAGATGTAGTTGAAAGAATTATTGCTATGTATGCTATACACGGAGTTAAAATTCACGATTTAACACCATATCTCCGAACTGCTTTAAATTTGAAATTTCCTAATAATTTAACTTATAATCAAGCTTTTGTTTTATCATCTCCTGAAATGGATTTTTCTGCAACTGGTAATAATAAAGTATATACGATTTGTCTTTCAGATTATTCTGATATTATTCAATGCCTTATTTACAAAGCGGAAATTATAGATAATAATACTGGTCTTGTTCTTGACACTACGTATTTTACAAGCAAGCAGACATTTAATAAAGGTAATAGTGGTTTTGGTTCAAAAGTCTATGATTATGATAATAGATATGATGATATGATTAACGATATTAAAAATAATACTCCGTCTGTTGAGCCCGATAATAAAGGTGATTTCGTTGCTGACGGTGATATCATTCAAACTGGTCGTTATGATTATTATACAGGCTTAAAGATTGATGATATTTTTAACACTTTGGAAGCTTCCGCAAGCTCTTTGCGTTCGTTTTTTCTAATGTGCATGAATATTATCCCCGCAGGCATACTTGCAATTATTCTAGGCGGTTTGTCAATCGTTATTATTCTTCGTATTTTAGGTAGGTGATGTTATGTATTGGGACGAAAGTTGGTGGGGTAGGCAAGCGTTCGGAGCAGCATTTTCCTTTATTGCCGATATAATGGGTCGATTTCTTCAGTTCCTTTTAATTCCCATAGATTTTGGCGGTAATATGAATATACCGCTTTTACACTTTATTATAGCATTCGCTCTTTTTGGTGTCGTTGCGTTTATCATCAAGAAAGTGTACGATTAAGGAGATGAAACAATGAAATATTTAACTACAAGCAGTAGTGGTGCTGTATTTGCACAGGCACTTACAGGTCTTACGCTTACCGAATCGTTATTGCTGTTATCGTTCGGTTTGCTGATATTTTTTAGTATTATAATGCTTATATCTAAGAGGTAATTTTATGAAATTATATCCTATGTATTGTGTTCCTTGTTTCAAGAAACATTTTTCAATAGTTTATCCTAATGTCAAAGCTGAGACATTTGGTTATTCTGTTACTTGTCCTGAGTGTCACGCACTGGCTATAACTCGTCTTACTAAAAGATGTGCTATTCGTAAATGGAATAAGGTGCAAATTAAAAATATAAAATAGATTTCTAAGGAGTAATATTATGTGTGAATTTTACTGTAAATGTGAAATGTGTCGGTATGATAAGCGTAAATGTTTCTGTATGGGTGATGGTACACCATTTTGTCATATGTTTCAGTGCCTTATTCCATATTGCACTGATAAAGATTGTGATAAAGAATGTATCACATATGATGAGTTAGTGGAGGTTTATAATGGCTGATATAGTAAATACATTGCTACAGTGGTTCGGATATCAGACACCCGATACCATAGCTTCATTTTTTGATAACATAGTACGGTTATCAATCGGTCTCGGAATTGTGCTTTTTCTGTTCAAAGGCACATTTAGACTTGCTAACATTCGCGGAATGCTATAATTTTGAAAGTTAACTTTCAAGAATGGAGAAACACATAAATGTTTATATTTATCTTGCTTAAAAAGCTACTTGCACATATCGTGCGTTTACCGCTGTTTTTAGCGATGTTTTTAAAAGACGTGTTCTTATACGTCTACCGCAAAGAGTACCTCATATTTCGTAAATTTGGGCTTCATATATGGGTTGCTAAGTTCGGCGGCGGTAAAACGTCAAGTATGGTGTATACCGCATACAAATTATGCCGCCGTTACAAGCAAGTAACGGTGCTTACAAATATCAAACTTACTAACTTTCCCGAGCATACAAAGATATTGCCATTACATACCGTTGACGATATTCTAAACGCTCCCGAAAATTGTATTGTCCTGATTGATGAAATCGGTACTTTGTTCAATTCCCGTGATTTTATGAACAAGAACGCTTTACCGAAGATATTGTTTCAGCACCTTTGCCAGTGCCGCAAACGTCATATGGTTATATTCGGTACGGTTCAGCGGTGGCAGTTCCTTGATAAGCAACTGCGTGATATCACCGCAACTGTTAGAGTGTGCCGCTCTCGGTTCTCAGACCCTTTTACAAGAATTACGACTTGTACAGTTTATGACGCTGTGGAGTACGAGCGCACTTACCAAAACCCTATGATCAAGTGTATTCCTGTCGGTGTTGATGTTCATTTGCAGTCGGACAAGCTTCGTAATCTTTATGATACATCAGAACTTGTTGATCAAATGATGAAAATGGAATATGAAGATGATACTACTATCCTTGCTAATCAAGGTGTCGGTGTCGGTGTCGGCGTTGCTATGGAGAAGAAAGACCGACACAGAACACAGAGAAACGCAAAGCGGATATCTTAGTGGCTATAGTAGGGGGGGAGTAGCGCCCCAACGGGGCGCTCGACCCGCCTACTATATTACTTGATATTAGCCACAAAAAGTACTCACCTAAAAAATGGAAAACCGAATAGAGGTACACTATGGCTTGTGAATTTAACACAAAGGTCAAGATATACAGAGACGGTACAATGAATTTAACGTACTGTTCTAATCAGGTGTACGGCAAAAGAGCAGAAAAGGAAACAGACAACAAAGAGGATAATATAGCTGAAAAGCTCGGATATAATGACGGATATTTTCGCCCTGATAAAGATAATGTGGTAGATGATTATTCTATAGCAAACTGATATGTGTGTCAAAGAAAAAAAGATACGTTCTAAAGACATGATACCGCACAGATGTGATAAATGTTATTTCTTATGGAAGAAAAAAAAGCCTATATACGATTGCGATTTTTATATCAATTTTCGCAGAAAGAGAATGTTATATACGCTTATCAGAGTACGCAAAAAGAAATCGGATATCGAAATTCTTTCAGAAAAAATAGAAAAGCTTGAAAAGCTGATAGAAGAAATGTATAATAGTGATAGTAAAAATTAACACCGAATTTCGTAAAATAAATATTTAATTTAACCGATTGTTATAATTTTACTGTTAAAAAAATACGGTCAATTTCGTAAAATGAAAATTTTACGAAATTAGAAGTACCAAAAACCGAAAGGCAACAAAAATGGCATACAACATAGATTTCAGACAAGCTACATCAGATGCACCGGCTTGTCTTACCGAATACCTGAATTATCTGACTACCATCAAAAACCGTTCACAGCTTACGGCTCTGAACTATTATACGGACCTGCGTATGTTCATGCGATATCTCAAGGTCAAGAATAATCTTGTCCTTCCTGATACAGATTTCTCGGATATCACTATAGCCGACCTTGACGACAAATACATCAAGGCTGTAACACTCAGCGATGCTATGGAGTTTCTGAGCTTCACTGTAAGTGAACGTTCGAACCAGGCTAAGGCACGTTCACGAAAGGCTGTATCTCTGCGCCAGTTCTACAAATTCCTCACCAATAATAAGGCATGGTTTGCGGCTAGTCCTATGCTTAATTTAGAGCTGCCGTCACCTAAAAACGCACTGCCTAAGCACCTAACTTTGCAGGAATGCGATCAGCTGTTGCACGAAGGATTCAAGGAATTTTCAAGCTGGATGGATTTCCGCGACTATGCAATGATCATAATGTTCCTCAACTGCGGAATGCGTCTGAGTGAATTGGTAGGTATAAATGTAAACGATTTCGTAGAGAACATCGATCCGTCACAGCCGGATATAAAATACATATCAGTCAAAGTGCTCGGTAAAGGCAACAAGGAACGTATAGTATATCTAAATAAACAATGCGTTGAAGCTGTCGCAAGGTATAAAATTGAAAGAAATTCCGTTGCAGACCCTAAGGAAAAAGCGCTGTTTATAAGCAAGCGAGGCAACCGTATAACAAACCGCCGCGTTGAGCAGATAATCGATGACCGTCTTAAAGCATGCGGACTGGCAGGTAAAGGAATTTCGGTGCACAAGCTCCGTCATACAGCGGCTACACTTATGTATCAGAACGGTGTCGATGTCCGTGTGCTTAAAGAGGTTCTCGGGCACGAAAACCTGAATACAACACAGATCTATACCCATGTGGTAAACACTCAGCTCCGTGACGCTATAAACTCAAATCCCGTAATGGATATAAAAAACGACCTCCCCGAGCTTGATTTGAAGCACGGAGAGGAAAAGAGCAAAAAGTAATTTCGTTATAATTTCAATTTTACGAAATAAATTCACAAGTACAACCGCCGTGATAATCATCAAATTTAACACGGCGGCATAGTTTTATTTACTTACAATCTCATTGAACAACGCCTTACACCCCAGCAAAACATCTCTGTAGGTGTCGTCAAAGTTACCGGTATACCACGGGTCGGCAATACTACCGCTCATTCCTGCGTGCGACAACAGCAGACTTACTTTACCCTCGGGATCGCTCTTTATGATCCGCATTATATTTCTTATATTCATTTCGTCCATAGCGATTATGTAATCGTACTTATTATAATCGGATTTTGTCAGCTGCACTGCTCTTTTGCCGTCACAGGAAATGCCGACTTCTGCGAGCTTTCTCCTTGTGCCGTGATGCACCGGGTTGCCTATTTCCTCGGTACTTGTCGCACACGAAGCGATATAGAATTCATCGGACCTTCCCGCTTTTTTCACTATATCTTTCATTACAAATTCCGCCATAGGTGAACGGCAGATATTGCCGTGGCAGACAAAGAGTATCTTGTACATAAAAATCCTTCCTTATATTGCATAGCCGCCGGAGCGTTCAGCGGCTATATCTGTTTAAAATATGTCAGTTTATCGTTGGCAGTATTTGCTTGCGTACAGTCATAAAGCACATAACCGCATTTTTCATAAAGCCTTTGAGCGGGAAAATTATCCTTGGTCGTATGTATCTTAACACATAATTTTCCATACTCACACAAGTATTTTTCCGCATAGGAAACGGCATACTTGCCAACACCTTTTCCCTTGAATGCGGGAGCTACCGCAAGTATTGAAATCCAACCGATATCATCGTTGCCGTTAAGCCCGTTGATTTTCAGATATCCGCACGGAACAGCACCCTTGCATATCAGAAAGTGTTTTTCATCGGTATCGTTTGCGTAAATCAACTCACACCATTCACGGTAAGTGATTATGTTGCTGTGAAGCAAAGCCGCGTTTTCATTAAAAATATCCGTAATATACCTTGCACCGTTTTTCTCTGTAACCTGAGCAGCATTGAATGTTGCCAGCGTTTTTTCAAACATTATCTGACCATCGTTTATGAGATTATTGAAAGTTTTGTATGCACATTCGGTAAATCCGTATTCTCTTTGCAAGCACAGCGATATTTCATTATCAGGCTCTACATAACATCTCAGTGTGTGGCACCATTTATCTGACAATACCTGCTCTGCTGTTTCAAGTAATCTTTTTGATATATGTCTGCCTCTGTACGGCGGTATAACGAATAAATCGCCGTAGTACCACAAACCTGCATTTTCGGCATTTTGTATGCAGAACAGCCTGCCGATCACATCGCCGGCATCATTTTGTGCAATTACATTGAAGCAATCGGTATTGATTTTATTCTCGTAATTGAAGCTTATAATAGCATCTGCCCATTCAGGCTTATTCCATAGAGCTTTTGCTGTTTTTTCAGCTAGCTCGGGCGTAATAAATTCTTTGACTGAAATAGTCATGCAATTGCCATGTACTGCTTTTCTGCTGCTTTCTTTGCCGGAAACGGTAAAATTCAAATTGTTCATATTGACTCCTTTAAAACAAAAATAGTGTTCCCGATAACGAGAACACTTGAATTTTACCTTAGCACAAATGCCGTATATTAAAAGCAAAAATGTGAATGATAGATACTCTCGTTACGGTTGATGGTTATTTTCATATCATTCACCTGCCTTTCTGAATGTTTTTATTATATCAAAACCGTGCCGATATGTCAAGACGGATAGCTATATCGAATTTGTCCGTAATACGCTTTATTTCGTTATAATTACAATTTTACGAAATATATTCATAAGTACAACCGCCGTGATAATCATCAAATTTAACACGGCGGCATAGTTTTATTTACTTACAATCTCATTGAACAACGCCTTACACCCCAGCAAAACATCTCTGTAGGTGTCGTCAAAGTTACCGGTATACCACGGGTCGGCAATACTACCGCTCATTCCTGCGTGCGACAACAGCAGACTTACTTTACCCTCGGGATCGCTCTTTATGATCCGCATTATATTTCTTATATTCATTTCGTCCATAGCGATTATGTAATCGTACTTATTATAATCGGATTTTGTCAGCTGCACTGCTCTTTTGCCGTCACAGGAAATGCCGACTTCTGCGAGCTTTCTCCTTGTGCCGTGATGCACCGGGTTGCCTATTTCCTCGGTACTTGTCGCACACGAAGCGATATAGAATTCATCGGACCTTCCCGCTTTTTTCACTATATCTTTCATTACAAATTCCGCCATAGGTGAACGGCAGATGTTGCCGTGGCAGACGAATAGTATCTTGTACATGGGGTCAATCCTTTCTGAAAGGCTCTGTTATGCGCTTTACTGCCGCGTTTTGCTCGCTGTCAGATTTTACATATTTCCGTTCGGATTCACAGAAAATGCGCAAATCGGGGCAAATTGCGGACGTGTGTAGTAGTCAAATAGTAGTAAAAATCTGCGGGTTTACTACTAAGGATTTTGCAGATGATTATATTATAGCATATTTTTCTGGGTTTGCATAGTACCCATGAGCAGTTCTGGATTTCCTGGATTTATGGCAAATGGGCGTACATCTCTGTACGCCCATAACTATTTTATCCCATCACTCTGAACATTTCCTGTGTTTTCTCCCCGCCAAGCTTATCCATCTCCCTGCGGGCATTTTCAATCTTGGCTATCCGACCGAGTTCGTCCTGAGCGTCCTCAAGTCCGAGATGTGTGTAAGTATTCAAAGTAACACCGATGTCGCTGTGTCCCATAAGGTATTGCAGCGTTTTCGGGTTCATGCCGGATTTCGCCATATTGCTGCAATAGGTGTGGCGGCAGACGTGCGGCGTTATGCTTGGCATTTGCAGGCGGTAAATCTCGTTGTACCGATTCACCATATGCTTTAATCGGTGTTCCCAGTGCATTGCGACCAGCGGCATTCCATTTTGTCGTAGTACAGAAATCCCGCGTACCCATCTATTATATGAAGTCGGGTCTGCGATGTCCCTTTTTGCGATAAAAAATTACGCAAGTGAGTATTTATCCGCTGTTGATAATGATTTTAAATTAGGGAAACGTTGAATAAAACAAAATCGACCCGCTCACATGAGTATACTCACAGGTCTGATTTTGTTACGCTTCGCTTTATTCAGCGCGTCCCTAGTATAGATTCGTTTCATCTCAAACTTATTATAATAGACATATGGAATTTCTAAAAAAGGCTCTGGCAACTCAGTTGTCGGAGCCTTTTATGTATAAATTAGACTTTCAGGAGTTTACAGCAGGCTGTGTTCCTGCATTTGAGGAATCGCTATAAAGCGAGAAACTCTTAACCAACTGCTTGAGCATATTAGCCTGGCTGCTGAGCTCTTCGGAAGCGGCAGCAGACTGTTCAGATGTAGCAGAGTTTGTCTGAACGACATTTGATATCTGGTCAACTCCGATTGTAACCTTGACGATGGAGTCAGCGGCTTTCTTGGAAGAATCGGCAATCTTGTTGTTTATGGCCGTAACCTTGCCGGCTGTTTCGCCGACCTTGTTCATCTTTTCAGCAACTTCGGCGCAGAGCTGATTTCCGCTGACGATGGAGTTAACAGTGCTTTCGATGATCCGAGTCGTATTCTGAGCTGCTTCAGCAGATTTTCCTGCAAGGTTTCTGACTTCTTCAGCAACTACTGCAAAGCCCTTTCCGGCTTCGCCGGCTCTTGCTGCCTCAACTGCGGCATTGAGTGAAAGAATGTTTGTCTGGAATGCGATATCCTCGATAGTCTTGACGATTTTCTTGGTTTCGCTGGAGAATTGGTTGATCTCGTTCATGGCTCTTACAAGCTCTGACATCATGGCATTGACTTCCTGGACGGCCGTTCCTGCGGCATTTGCTTTATCACTTGCTTCCGCTGCGTCCGAAGAATTAGCCTTGATAGATTCGGAAATAGACGCAATATTTTCAGAAAGCTCCTGGATAGATGCTGCCTGCTGCGTTGCCCCCTGAGCAAGAGCCTGAGCGCCTGATGAGACTTCTTCTGTGCCGCTTAAAAGCTGGTCGGAAGCCTGGTCAACATTTGAAAGGGCAGCGGAAAGATTATCGCGTATATACATCAGGCTGTCGCGGATCTCGCTGGTTTCGCCAACGTAGCTATCGTAATTCTCGCAGGTACAGTTGAAATTTCCGTTGCCGTAATTCCTGCACACATCTGAAATGCTGGGCAGCACGGCCTGGAAGAATCTGATGACCTTCCTTGCTGCATGGGCAAGTACACCCAGCTCGTCCTTGGATCGGTATGTGATAGTGCCGTCAGCTTCTTTGAGCAGACCGTTTGAGATAAGGTTCATGGAATCTTTAATCTGAATGATTGGCGTGACTATTGCCTTTGTGAGAACGACTGTGAGAGCAACCACAAGTATTGCAGCCGCCACAACTACTGCAATTATTATGACAATATTGATTGTTTTGGTAGTCTGTGCATTATTGTATCTTGTGGTAATTGCTTCTTTGAGTTCGGTTGTAAGGTTTTCCAGAATGCCCGTAACTTTCGTGAGGTTAGGCTCATATTCGTTCAGATATATAGAATACGCTTCCATATTGCCCTCATAGCTGAATTTTGCGCTTGCTTCTACTATTCTCTCACGAATAGTAGCTGCGTCGTCCATGATAGTGTGGATATTTTCGACTTCATCTGAAAACTGTGGGTCATATTCAAGAAAGCTGTCGAGATAGGCGAAGAACGCTGACCGGTCGCTGCTTATGTCTTCAACGAGCTTGTCTAAATCAGCCTGATTATCAGTACAGGTGGCTTTCAGAATATTACCCTGGAATATTCTGATGTAACGTCTGGCGCTGTCAAGATTTGACAATGCGGGAATAGATATATTGACGTAATTGTCAGACGTAGAAGCTATGTTGTTTGTTGATACCAGGGAAACAACACCCAGAACAAATGTCAGCAGAAGCACAACTGCAAACGTGCAGATTATCTTCTTGGAAATCTTTAGATTTTTCATTGCTTTTTTCTCCTGTTCAATTGAAGTTGACTTTTAATTGCAGTAATTTAAAGTTGTTACTTTTATAATTGTAATTTTATCAGTTTATTTACTAAAAATCAACACATAATTCTGGTAAAAATGCCACATTTGTAACGTTGCACAATTTATTTGTTTTTGTAAATTTGATTTTGTCAAAGTGTATAAAAATCCCGTCTTCCTATTTGAATTGAAAGGCGGAGCAGTGTTATTTTATAGAATTCCAAAGCAGCAAGTTCCGTGTGAGTTTACTTTGTCAGAGATTTTATCACTTACCTTGAAAAGGTAACTTTTTCATCAATATTGGCTTGCAACCCGTGTTACGACAACTCTGCTGGGCTATTTAATCAGCGTTTCCCTAAAAGCTATACTGTCTACAACATCACCTGTTTCATTCAGAGCGATAACATTGAAGCAATCGCTTTTGATCTTGTTATCATAATTGAATCTGACAATACTGTCAGCCCATTCAGGCTTGTTCCATAATGCTGTTGCGATTTTTTCAGCAAGCGTAGTTGTGATAAATTCTCTTACAGTGACAGTTATTTTTCCACTGTCTGTTGTGTTGCTACGATACGGTTTATCCGCTTTGATAAAATTCAATTTGTTCATAATAACTCCTTTATAAAAAAGTGTTCCCGATAACGAGAACACTTTGAATTTTATCATCGCACAATCGCTATATCAAAAGCATAAATGTGAATGACAGCTATTCCCGTTATCTCTGATAAATAATTTCATGTCATTCACCTGCCTTTCTTTGTTTTTTATTATATCAAAACAACATCTATATGTCAACATTACAGCCATATTACGCCTGAACTCGTCGTGTATTTCGCAATAATTTAAATTTTACGCAATTGCTTTCTTCCTGCTACAATATCCCCTTGACCTCGTTCAGCTCGTCTATAACATGATCCGCCTTGATAATATCGCTCTCAACGCCGCTGACATTGTAAAAACACGTTTTCATTCCGTAGCTTCTGCCGCCCTCTATGTCAGAAGTAAGTGAGTCACCTATTATAATCGTATCAGCTGGTATTATCGCTTCTTCTCTGCCGCCGTTAAGCTCTGCGAACGCACGTCTGAAAAACTCCTCCGACGGCTTTGACACTCCGAGCTTTTCGGATATGAATATGTAGTCGAAATACTGCTTCATTCCCGCAACCTCAAGTCTGTGTACCTGCTGTTCATACGGTCCGTTGCTCGCCGCACAAAGTATATATTTACCGCTGAGGTAACGTAACATTTCATTTGCACCGGGCATAGGGATAGCACTGTCATAAAGCGCGCGCCTGAAATAATTTTCAAACACCGTACCGTCAAAACCGATCCCAAGCCTTGCGAATATAATGTTCCACCTTACCTTTTCAAGCTCCGAAAAGACAAGCGTTCCCTGCTCTATTCTGCGCCACAGCTTGTTGTTTTCCTCAGTAAAAATATCATACATATACGGCTCGTAACGCTTCAGCCCGAAATGCTCAAATCCCGTCTGCATTGTATGTTTTACATATTTGCTGAAGCTCAGCAACGTATTATCAATATCTATAAATACAGCTTTCATTGCTCTCCTTTTCTGTTGTTCTTTATATTGGTCGTCATTTAATGTACGCAAACTATAAATAACAGCAGATATCAATTGACGTTAAGTCCGGCGTTGAGGAAAGTATATCATGATAAAAAATTAATGTCAAGTGACAGCCATGTTCCCGTGATGTTTTTTGCATAATGTCATTTATTGTGCTTCAATTTATTGACAGTCAAAACTTAATGTGGTAAAATCAGTATGACTTATTATTTATTTTTATAATTGAAGTTGGTAAAATAATTTTACTGAAATTGACGGAGATGCATTATGGATAAAAGAAAAGGGTTTGTTTTTGTAATTCTGCTTACAGTAATAACCGCTATACTATTCGGCAACGCATACTATTCTTATATATCAAGAAAAATTTTCAATGAAAGCGCAACTCACCTGACGGAAATATATTCTCAGGTAGGAAAATCACTGAGCAATCTTCTGACCGATAACTGGAGCGCCATGAAAATGTGGATACCATATTTAAAAGATGCGGGCAGTGATGAAAATATCAGAGATTATATCTATAATATCAGAGCTACGAGTGCTTTCACAGACTTCTATTTTCTGTCAGATAGCGGCAGTTATTGTACCATTGACGGTAATAAAGGCAGTATGGATCTCGGCAAGAATATGAAAAAGCTGATGAATGATAAAGAGAATGTTGTATCCGATACAGCGCTTATCGATCATTCTGAGCTTGTGGTATTTGCAGTTCCTTGTCCTCAGAGCAGATATATGGATTTTTCCTATTCAGCGATAGCTATCAGCTTTAATAACAAGGACATCGTTTCACTGCTCAGTGCAAGGACATTCAAAGGTCAGGCGGTAAATTACGTTATTTATCCCGATGGCAGAGTTGTTGTCAATAATAAAGGCGAACATGGAGATGAGATAGACAATTTCTGGCGTATGCTCACTGAAAATTCTCCTCTTAATGATGAAACAGTCAGACAGTACCGCACATATATATGCTATAACGGCTCAGGCGTTGATACGCTGACTATAAACGGAGTTACGCATTATCTGACGTATGAGCCTACCGGGCTTCTGAAATATTCTCTCATCTGTTTTATAATTAAACTAAGCATATTTCCGCTCCCTTAACGTATCTCGTGTCCTGTAAGCGACAGGAACACAGCGTCCATATCCGGCTTTTCCGTGCTTATCTCGATTACAGGCAGATCGTGCTTTACAAGCTCGCTTATAACGTGTGAAATATCGTTACAGCTGATACTCATATCAACACTTATCACATTTTCTTCAAGGTATACTCTGTTGACATCAGGAAGATTGGATATTGCCCTTGACACTCTGCTTCTTGTTTCGCTGTCACAGGGTTTTGTAGTGATATGTACCGTACAGCTATCGGTTATCATTGTTATAAGCTCCTGCTGTGTACCCTCTGCCACAAGCCTGCCTTTGTCGATTATAGCGACTCTGTCACAGATTTCCTCTACCTCGTGCATATAGTGCGAGGTATATATTACTGTCGCTCCGCTTTCACGCAGCTTCTTTATCGAGCTCATTATATGCTCTCTCGACTGTGCGTCAACTCCTACTGTAGGTTCGTCCATAACTATCAGCTTCGGTCTGTGCGCTATACCGCAGGCAATATTCAGTCTGCGCTTCATACCGCCCGACATTTTCTTCGGCTTCATATCCGCTTTATCGGCAAGCCCCGCAAATTCAAGCGCTGTCATTGCGTTCTTATGAAGCTCCTCGCCCTTGAAGCCGTACAGCGAAGCGAAAAATTCAACGTTTTCCTTAGCTGTAAGATATGGATACACGGCTATTTCCTGCGGTACACTGCCTATTATGCGTCTTATCTCCGCTCTTTGCTTTGCAATATCCTTACCGTCTATCATCACACTGCCCGATGTCATTTCATCAAGGGTTGTAATTATATTGATCGTAGTGGATTTTCCTGCTCCGTTAGGACCTATAAGTCCGAATATCTCACCCTCATTTACATCAAAGCTCAGATTATCTACGGCGCAAAGATTGCCATAGTTCTTGACTAGATTTTTTACGCTTGCAAATATCATAAGTATTCCCCTTTCGGCTGTTTATTTATCTTACTGTAACGATTATACACCTGCAAAGCGGATTTCACCAGTTACAAACGGTATTTTCCTGTATGACATTTGTAATAAAAAAGCTCTGACGGAGCGTTTTAACCCCGTCAGAGCCTTTGATTTATTAAGTTATTGATTATTCGTCATCGGTTGAGATGCTTTCGGTTCTGTAAATGAACTTTACAGTGCCCTCTGTCTTATCGGATTTACCGCCGAATGTATCGTAATCCTTGCCTGCGGCGACTGTAGCCTTCAGTTTGTCTATAAGTCCTGCAATATCGCCGTCAACAGCGTCAACTATCTTCTTGACAGCCTTTTCGTTGAACTCGTCCATACCTTCGTTCAGCTGCTTAGCACCGTCCCTTAACTGCTTTACACCGTCAATAAGAGTTGCAACACCGTCATTGAGCTTATCCGCACCGTCCTTAAGGTCGCCTGCACCGTCATGAAGCTGTAATGCACCGCTGTGAAGTGTGCCTACACCTGCTACAAGGCTTGTCGTACCGTTCTTTAACTGTCCTGCGCCGTTATCAAGCTGAACAGCACCATCGTAAAGTGTGTTTACACCTGCTACAAGGCTTGCTGTGCCGTCTTTCAGATCGCTTGCGCCCTTGTTGAGGTCAGTTGCACCGCTCTGCAGTGTGCCTACGCCTGTCACAAGGCTTGAAGTACCGTCCTTTAAGTCGCTTGCACCCTTATTGAGGTCAGCCGCACCGCTCTGCAGTGTGCCTACGCCTGTCACAAGGCTTGCTGTACCGTCCTTCAAATCGCTTGCGCCTTTATTAAGCTGTAATGCGCCGCTGTGAAGTGTATCGACACCTGTGACAAGGCTTGCAGTACCGTCCTTTAAGTCGCCCGCTCCCTTGTCAAGCTGATTTACACCTGCTATAAGTGTCGAGCCGCCGCTTGTGAGCTGCTCAGTGCCATTCTTGAGCTGAGTAGCACCGCTGTGAAGATCCTTAGTACCGCTGTAAAGCTGTGATGCACCTGCTGTCAACGTCTGTGAACCGCTGTATGCACTGTCAACACCGGCTGTATATGTTGTAAGACCTGTATAGAACTGATTGTAGGAGTCAAGCTGAGTGATAAGGTTCTTTATCGTTGTCTGACCTGCCGCAGCCTTTGCAACCGCTTCATTTATCTGAGTTGTAACTGTGTCACTCTTCATATTCTGATCAATAAGCTGTTTCTTCTGAGCTTCAACATTCGTGCTTATCTGAGCCTTTATGTTGTCTGTTGCCATCTGTGCCGTTACTGCGGCATCGACCTGCTTCTGTACCGCTTCCGGGATTTGTCCTGCCTTTACTGCGGCATTGTACTGCTCAGCGGTCATCTCATAACCTGCTGTCTTGAGGACCGCCTCAAGAACCTTTGCCTGCACAGCCTGAGTAACACCTGCTGTTATAGCATCGTTATTTTTTTCAACCTCAGCTGTAACCTTTTTAAGAGCCGTATTATATGCGAGGTCGTATACCTTATCTTTATCAAGTGAGCTTACAAGCTTGTTGAGTTCTGTCTTGTAGTTCTTTATCGTAAGCGTATTAACAGTAAGACCTGATGCCTTTATCTGTGTTTCGGCAGTTGATAATAACGTTTCAAAAACCTGCTTTGCACCTGCATTAAGCTGTTCGCTGTTTGAAGAAAGCTGTCCTAGTCCCTTGCTGAGATCAGAGGCTCCCGTGCTTACCTGTCCTGCGCCGCTTTCAACCTGTGCCGCGCCGCTGTCGAGTGAAGCAGCTCCGCTGTTAAGCTGATCTGCGCCGGCTATAAGATCCTTTGCGCCGCTTACAAGGGCTGTTGTACCGTCCTTCAGCTGTCCTGCACCTGTATTCAGTACATCTGCGCCTGTCTTAAGGTCATTTACACCGCTTACAAGCGAACCTGTACCGTCCTTTAGCTGTCCCGCGCCGCTGTCAAGCGCGCCCGCACCGTCTTTAAGGTCATTTGCACCGCTTACAAGCGTTCCCGTACCGTCCTTTAACTGTCCTGCACCGCTGTCAAGTGCGTCTGCGCCGCTCTTTAAGTCATTAACACCACTTACAAGCGTACCTGTGCCGTCCTTTAATTGTCCCGCACCGCTGTCAAGTGCTTCCGCACCTGACTTCAGATCCTTGATGCCGGCTACCAGAGAAACCGTACCGTCCTTTAACTGTACCGCACCCGTATTCAGCGCGTCTGCGCCTGTTTTAAGATCATTTACACCGCTTACAAGTGTTCCTGTTCCGTCGTAAAGTGTGCCTGCACCGTCTGCGAGCTGCTTTGTGCCGTCCGCAAGCTCACCTGACTTCTCAAATAATGTCACAAGCCCGTCATAAAGCTGTGAAGAGCCGTCTGAAAGCTGATCTACAGCGTCTGTAAATTCCTTGATAGTGCCGTCTATATCGTCCATATTGAGCTTATCGGTATCGACCTCGTTGAACAGCTCTGTCGTACCTACCGTCATGCAGGTCATAAGCTCGAAATTCTTAACATCTGCGCTGATTTCAACGTATGATGGGATTTCATAATCGTCCTTGTCAAGTCCTAAGTTTTCCTGCATACCCGGAAGTGCAAAACCGAGAACTGCGGATCTGTCGCCATCGTTTACAAGCTTACCGTTTGTAACCTCAATGTTCGTGAACTTCTCGTTATCCAGAACTGTTCCCGTCACCATAAGGAACGGAACGTACATTTCCATATCCTTGCCGTCAACCTTTACGGTACGCTTTTCATTATTTGTATAGTCAAAGCGGATCGTGACCTTGCCACTCTTGCCCTTTATCTCATCGGGAGTTACTGTCTTGCCGTCCAGAGTATATGTAATCTTCATATCAACGGGAAGTGCCTTGTCAGTTGTGCCCTGGTAGTAGATATCGCTACCGTTGGCAGCCCATGTGTAGTTTTCACCGTTGTTTGTGAAGCTCTCGTTACCCTTGACGTTCTTTATATCTTTAAGTGAGGTTTCATCGGAAATTGATGCACTCTGTGAGCCGTTCTTCAGCCAGTCGCTGACGATGACCTTCTTTGTTGTACCATCTGCGTTTGCAATGATATATACCGTTTCTTCCTTGCCGTCCGTATCAGAGCTGCTCTTTTCGCTGCTGCCGGTTTCCGTGCTGTCTGAAACCGATGACAATGTACTGCTATCGTTACCGCTCTGTGCGGCGAATGCAAGCAGACCCGAGGATGTGCCTATCATTGCGGCTGCAAGTACTATTGAAATTATCTTTATGATCTTTTTTCTTATCTCTTTCATGCTGTTGTCCTTTCTCAGTTCGTTTTCTTATCGGCTTCTCTTGCTTCCTTGAAGCCAAGGCTCGTGTGGATTATTATCTTATCGAAGAGCTTGAGCATAGCGGGTAATAACAGGATTACCGATACCATACTGATGATAGCGCCTCTTGCCATAAGAGCACACAGCGAGCTTATCATATCTACATTTGAATAAATACCTACACCGAATGTTGCGGCAAAAAATCCGAGCGCACTTACGATGATCGAAGGTATTGAAGATTTAAGAGCCGTGTAAACCGCTTCATTCTTGTCGTTACCCTTATTACGTTCCTTTTTATATCTTGTAGTCATCAGGATCGCATAGTCAACGGTAGCACCGAGCTGGATCGTACTGATACAGATAGGTGCGATGAATGCAAGCTCTGTACCTGTGTAACAAGGAATACCGAGATTTACGAAGATTGCAAACTCGATTACCGCCACAAGTATCAGCGGGAGTGAAACCGACTTGAAGGTTACCAGAATGATAAGGAAGATTGCGGCTATCGAAATAACGTCAACTACCTTGAAGTCCCTGTCGGTTACTTCGATAAGGTCCTTCGTACAAGGAGCTTCACCGATAAGCATTGCCGAGCTGTCATACTTCTTTATAATGTTGTTTATCTCTGTTACCTGATTATTGACTTCGTCTGTTGCCGTACCGTACTCACTGCCTACAAGCATAAGCTGATACTTATCACCCTTAAGCACTTCGGATATTGAATCGGGGATCATCTCTGAGGGAACAGCCGAGCCGATAAGCGAATCAAAGCCTACCGCAAGGTTTACACCGTCAACCTTTCCGACCTCGTCAAGCATCGCCTTTGCGTCCTTCTGCGACAGCTTTGAATCTGCGAGTATCATATGAACGTTCGACATTCCGAAATCGTCCTTCAGCTTTGTGTTGGCGATAACGAAGTCCATATCCTGAGGCATTGTCTGGCTCAGATCGTAATATTTCTGTGTGTTGTTATAACCGTAAACCGCAGGTCCGATAAGTACAGCGAATATTATAAGAAATATCCATGAACGTTTTGTTATAAACCTTGCCACCTTGTCAAACTTCGGCATAAGCTGTTTGTGTCTTGTCTTTTCGATAGCCTTATCGAATACAAGGATAAGTGACGGAAGAATTGTTACGCAGCCGATAAGTCCGAAAACAACGCCTTTAGCCATCACTATACCAAGGTCCGCACCAAGCGTGAAGCTCATAAAGCACATTGAAAGGAAGCCGGCTATTGTTGTGATCGACGAGCTTGCTACAGAAATGATACTGTTTGAAATGGCGTGTGCCATCGCACGTTCCTTATCGCCGTCAAATCTTACCTTCTGCTCGTTGTAGCTGTGCCAGAGGAATATCGAGTAGTCCATAGTAACACCAAGCTGTAAGATAGCAGAAAGTGCCTTTGTTATGTAGCTTATCTCGCCTAAGAAGTAGTTACTGCCCAGGTTGTAGAGAATTGCCATACCGATACTTGCGAGGAAGATGATCGGTATCAGGAACGAATCCATAAAGAGCATCATTACTACTACCGCAAGAACTACTGCGATAGCGACATATATCGGCTCTTCCTGCTCACAAAGGTTCTTAAGGTCTGTTACCATTGCGGACATACCGGAAACGAAGCACTGATTGTTCGTTACATCTCTTATCGTGTTGATAGCGTCCATTGTTTCGTCGGCTGATGTCGATGTATCAAAGAATACCGCCATCACTGTTGAATGATCGGTGTTGAATGCGTCTTTTATCTTATCGGGAAGAATATCCATAGGTATTGATACGTCTGCAATCGAATCATACCAGATCACCGAATCAACGTGATCGACCGCTTCAATTTTTTCTTTAAGAGCGGAAACATCTTTCGGTTCCATATCCTCCACAATTATCATACTGAATGCACCCTTGCCGAAATCATTCAGCAGAATATCCTGACCCTGTATGGTTTCCATAGTATCGGGCAGGTAATTTAGCATATCGTAATTTATTCTCGTTGCGATCATACCGAGTACCGAGGGTATCAGCAGTACGACCGCAACAATAAGAATGATTACTCTGTGCTTTGTTATCCATTTGCCTAGCTTAATCATCTTTGTCCTCCCTATCGCTTGTTTCTACATAAATTTTGTCATCGGCGTGTATTTCTTTTTTAATGGCCTTGACTGTGTAAGCGGCGATCCATATGTTGGATAAACCGTCTGCAAGCAATGTGATACCGAGCAGAACCGTAAGGGCTACCGCACTCTCAAAAGGATTTATGAGTAACAGTATTCCGACAGCACCCGTGACTATCGCACTGACAAGTATCAGCCACCAACCGTTTACGCCAAAACGCTTTGCATCGACAGCAGTCTGGATTTTCATTATGCCGTCTATCATAAAGTAAATACCCATTATAACAGGTACCAGAGCCATTACATTGCCCGGATGAAGTATTACGATCAAACCCAGCAGTATTGCTATGACACCGAATGCAAAGTCAAACTGGAACGCCAACCCGTAAGGGTCTGACGAAAAATAACCCGTGATTTTAACGATGCCGAATACTATAGCGGAAATACCGAGCATATAGCATACGGCAAGCATTGAGATCTCCGGGAAAATTATCAGTATAAGTCCGATGACCGCTATTGCGGCACAAGCAGAAATATAAGCTACTTTTGCACGTTTTATAAATCTCATGGTTTTCAGTCCTTTCTTTTTCTTTACAGCTATATTTTATCCCGTTTTCACTATTTCTACAACAGTCAACCGCGTGTCAATGTTCAAATTTCAGGCAATCGATAAAAATTGACTGTTTTTTGGGCAAACAAGCTTTTTTGCCTAAAACTTGAATTTTAAATAGAAATGTTGTATAATATGTACCGGAGAAAAGAAAACAGCTGAACTAAAGCTAAAACGGAGGTTATATGTCGGCACTTACCAAAAGAGCTATACAGGAATCTTTCAAAAAACTGCTGAGTACTCAGCCTTTAGATAAAATAACAGTCAAGAATATAACAGACGACTGTGGAGTAAACCGTAACACGTTTTACTATCATTACAGCGATATATATCAGCTCCTTGAAGAGATCTTCCTTACAGAAGCACAAAAGTCGGTAGATGAGATGGTGATCGGTCAGTCATGGGAGGAAGGGCTAAAGACAGGGCTTTGCTTTGTCAAGGAAAACAAGAAGCTTGTCTACCACGTTTACAATTCACTGCACCGTGAAACGATTGAGCGTTATCTTTACAGCGTTTCACTGGATTTCGCGAATAAGTTCATCGGAAATGCATCAAAGCAACTTGAACTTAATGTATCGGATGAGGATAAAAATTTTATAGCATCATTCTACAAATACGGTATAGTGGGGATAGTGCTTGATTGGCTTGAGGGAGGAATGAAGAGCGACCCCGATGAGCTTATCACGAAGATGTCTACCTTACTGACGGGAACGCTTAAGACAGTTCTTGAAAACGCAAGTAAAAAATAATACATAAAGTCGGTTGCTTATCCTCTGCAATCGGCTTTTTATGTATGTCGGAACTGTTTATCCGTCTTGACTTTTTTTCTGTTTTATAGTATGATTATTCTGTTAGATTCGGATCAAAGGCGGAACATAATGGACATAAAAATAACACCGACAAAGCTCGGAGGTAAGCTTATCGTACCGCCGTCAAAAAGCATTTCGCACAGAATGCTTATATGCGCGGCTTTATGCGACGGTATGACTCATATAGATAACCTGCTTGAATGTATGGACTCACACGCTACTATAAATGCGCTGACCGCACTCGGAGCGGAAATAAAAGGCAAAAACGGAAGCTATGATGTAAAAGGAATAGTAAATCCGAAAAAAAACGCAGCTGTAGACTGCTTTGAAAGCGGCTCAACACTGAGATTTATGATCCCGATATTCTCTGCGTTCGGTTGCGAGGCTGAGTTTACAGGCAGAGGAAAATTACCGGAAAGACCGATAACACCTATTATTAAGCCGATGATCGACAACGGAGCGACATTTGAAACGCTCACCATGCCTTATAAGGTAAAAGGTAAGCTTCACGGCGGAAAATATTATATTGACGGCAGTGTATCATCGCAGTTTATAACAGGGCTTTTATTTGCGCTTTCTGTACTGAAAGAAGACAGCGAGATAATTCTTACCACAAGGCTTGAATCAAGACCATATGTGAATATCACGATAGACTGCATGAAACAGTTCGGCGTTGAAGTTGCCGAAACGGAAAACGGCTACTTCGTAAAAGGCGGTCAGAAATATCAGCCGCATAACTGCACTGTTGAAGCGGATATGTCGCAGAGCGCATTCTTCATTGCCGCAAACTGCGCAGGCTCAGATATAGAGCTTGCAAACCTTAATATGAACAGTGTTCAGGGCGATAAGGCTATAATCGATATAGCCGACAAGTTCAAAAACGGCGGTGATCTGTCGATAATAGACGCATCGGATATTCCCGACCTTGTCCCTGCGATCGCTGTAATGATGAGCTTCTGGAAAAAGCCGTGCAGGATAATCAACTGCGAGAGATTACGCATCAAGGAATGCGACCGTCTGGCGGCTACTACCGAGCTTATAAACGACCTCGGCGGTAATGCGGTTGCCTATAGCGACAGCATTGAAATATTCCCTGTTGAAGCGTTCAAGGGCGGTACGGTACGCAATTACAACGATCACAGAATAGCAATGGCAGGCGCTGTTGCGGCTACACGCTCAACAGGCGATGTAATAATAAAAGGCGCTGAATGTACAAACAAGTCCTATCCCGGATTTTTTGATGATTTCAGAGCACTCGGAGGTATAGCAGATGTCATCAGCGTTTAAGTTCGGAGAGCTTTCTGTTTCAATATTCGGAGAGTCTCACGGTAAGGCAATAGGTGTTGTGATAGACGGGCTTCCGGGCGGAATAAAGATTGATTTCGACGCGGTGCTTGACTTTATGGCAAGACGTGCGCCTAAAAAAGACGGCACAAGCACAATGCGCAGTGAAAAGGACTTCCCGAACATAGTATCCGGAATGGTAGACGGTGTGCTGACAGGCACTCCCCTTTGCGCTGTGATACAGAATACAGATCAGCATTCGGCTGATTATAAGAGCGTGAGCCATCTTGCACGACCCGGTCACGCCGATTATACAGGATATGTGCGTTATAACGGCAGTAACGACCTGCGCGGCGGTGGACATTTTTCGGGAAGAATTACCGCGCCGCTGGTTTTTGCGGGTGCTATCGCATCTCAGATACTTGAAAGCAAGGGAATAACCTCAGGAGCGCATATCCTGTCAATAATGGACGCAGGCGATGAACGCTTTGACCCTGTAAACGTGAATGCTGAGCAATTAAAGCAAGTCAGAAGCCGCTATCTTCCGCTTATCAATACCAACGTTGAACAGCAGATGAGGGATATTATATCTAACGCATCTGCAAATCTAGATTCTGTAGGCGGCATTATAGAGTATGCGGCGGTTGGACTTCCTGCAGGCATAGGCTCGCCTATGTTTGACGGCATTGAAAACAGAATTTCGCAGATAGTATTCGGTGTGCCTGCTGTCAAGGGTATTGAGTTTGGCGCAGGCTTTGATGTTGCAAATATGTTTGGCAGTCAGAATAATGACGAGTTCTGCATCGAAAACAGCGAAATCAGGACAAGGACGAATAACCACGGCGGTATTTTAGGCGGTATCACAAGCGGTATGCCGATTATATTCCGCGCCGCAGTAAAGCCTACTCCGTCAATATCGCGTCCTCAGCAGACGATAGATTATACAACTATGACAGAAGAAACGCTAAATATCAAAGGCAGACATGACCCCTGCATTGTTCCGAGAGCAGTGCCGTGCATAGAGTCTGCGGCAAACATTGCGATCTTATCTTATTTTATTTGATATTCATGCCGAAAGGAGTAAATGTATGAGTATACCCGTTCCTAAATACACTCTTTATGACCGCAAGGACATTGAAGTGCTCGTGGCGTATATTCTTTACAAGGTCGGCAGTATCACAAAAGACGAGCTTATGCGTTGCACTGTTGATCACGACTTCGTGATGTATTTTGATCTGATATGCTGTCTTTTTGATATGGAGGAAAAAGGTTTTATCACCTGCGAAAAAGTCGGTAATGACGAAACCTGTCTTCCGACGGCAAAAAGCGAATATCTCGCTATTGAGCTTGCTTACACTATACCTCTTTCGATAAGAGAAGATACTGTTTACTATGCAAAAAAGATCACTTCGCACTCCCGGCTTGAAAAGACAGTAAAGACTGAGATAGTAAAGGTCGAGCAAGGCGGCTATCAGCTTTGCATACGGTTTATAAACGAGATGGGCGGCACGGATCTTATGGAGCTTAAAATCTACGCTCCGACAAAGGAAAGTGCCGAACAGATGGAAAAGAGGGTTTTCGACAATCCTGTGGGTGCGTACAGAAACGTACTCAATTCATTTATTCAAGGGTATCTCACTGTATCGGAAAAGGAGATACAGGAAGTGCTTGATGATACGAAGATTTAAATAATTAAACTGCATATAAAACAGCGTCCGTGTAAAGCCACACGGACGCTGAATTTTATAATCCTACTTTTTACCGCAACAACCGGGCGAGCACATACCCTTGTACATTTCGATTTTCCTGTCAAGGCGGGAAAGCGTACTCTGCATTTCTTCAATCCTGCCTATAAGTGCCTCACGCTGTTCGATTAGTATCGCCATACGGGCTTCTGCGGTAGAATCGCCCTCTTTGAAAAGCGTCATATATTCGATAAGCGCTTCAATGGGAAGTCCCGCGTTTCTCATACACTTGATAAACTCTACGGATTTGCAGGAATTTTCGTCATAGTCACGCAGACCGCTCTTTGTTCTCGGAACAGGGGGCAGTAAGCCGATACGTTCATAGTAGCGGAGCGTGTCGTTTGAAATATCGTACTTTTTGCTGACTTCTGAAATAGTCATAATATATCACGTCCTTTCGGTTTATCTATATTATCACACGGAGTTAACTCCGTGTCAAGAGGGGAAAGAAAAACTGCCGAAAGATCGGCAGTTTTCAGAAATTATGCTTTGATATTAAGAACGTGTCCTGTTACTCCTGCAGGCGGAATATCGGCACTGTTGATAAGATCAACTACCCCTGCCCCGCTTTGCTCGATGCTGTCGATGCTCTTTGACAGCATTGCTGTGGAAACGCTCTGTGCTACATTTGCCTGTGCCATACTGACAGACATACTCGCAATGTAGGAAGTAAGATCCATAACAAGACCTCCTTTAAGCTATCAATCGGTAATGATAGTCTTTTCTCTTATCTCTTTTTCTACCATATCACAGAAGTCGGATACCGACATTGTACCGATATCGCCACGCTTGCGGCAACGGATGGAAACGTTTTCTGTTTCAACCTCCTTATCGCCTATAACCAGCATATAAGGAATCTTCTGAAGCTGTGCTTCACGAATCTTGAAGCCTATCTTCTCGCTTCTGTCGTCAACCTCTACTCTTATGCCACGCTTCTTAAGCTCTGCGGCAACCTTTGATGTAAACTCGTTGTGACGGTCTGCAATAGGCATAAGCTCAACCTGTACGGGAGCAAGCCATATCGGGAACGCACCTGCAAAATGCTCGGTCAGGATACCGATAAATCTTTCAATAGAGCCGAATACAACACGGTGAATCATAATAGGTCTGTGCTTTTCGCCGTCCGCACCTGTGTATTCAAGTTCAAATCTCATAGGCAGCTGGAAGTCAAGCTGGATAGTACCGCACTGCCACGTTCTGCCGAGCGAATCTTCAAGATGGAAGTCAATCTTAGGACCATAGAATGCGCCGTCACCCTCGTTTACAACATAAGGAAGTCCAAGACCGTCAAGAGCCTTACGCAGACCCTCTGTAGCCATATCCCAGTCTTCCTGGCTGCCCATACTGTCCTCAGGCTGTGTTGACAGCTCAACGTGGTACTTGAAGCCAAACAGCTTGTAAACTTCATCGATAAGTCTAACAACACCCTTTATCTCGTCCGTGATCTGATCGGGAGTCATAAAGATATGTGCATCGTCCTGTGTGAAACATCTTACACGCATAAGACCGTGAAGTGCGCCTGACTTTTCGTGACGGTGAACAAGTCCGAGTTCGCCCATTCTCATAGGCAGATCTCTGTATGAACGGGGCTTTGATTTGTATACAAGTATACCGCCCGGACAGTTCATAGGCTTTATAGCAAACTCGGTATCATCGATAACCGTAGTATACATATTCTCTTTGTAATGATCCCAGTGACCCGATGTTTCCCAAAGCTGACGGTTAAGCATTATAGGAGTGGAAATCTCAACATAGCCGTCACGGGTGTGTATCTGACGCCAGTAATCAATAAGAGTATTCTTGAGCGTCATACCCTTAGGTAAGAAGAACGGGAAGCCGGGACCCTCGTCCATAATAGTGAACAGCTCAAGCTCCTTGCCGAGCTTTCTGTGGTCACGCTTCTTTGCTTCTTCGATCATATTTAAGTATGCCTCAAGCTCTGACGCCTTAGGGAATGCTGTGGCATAGATACGGGAGAGCATCTTGTTCTTTTCGCTGCCTCTCCAGTAAGCGCCTGTACAGCTGGTCAGCTTGAATGCCTTTACAAAGCCTGTTGACATAAGGTGAGGACCTGCACAAAGATCGGTGAACTCGCCCTGCTTATAGAAGGATATAGGCTCGTTCTTGCCTGCGTGCTCTTCGCAAAGTTCAACCTTGTAAGGCTCGTCAATCTCCTTGAGATACTTAATAGCATCTGCGGGAGCCATTTCAAACTGTTCGAGCTTTAGATCTTCCTTTACTATCTTCTTCATTTCGGCTTCGATAGCTTCGAGATCTTCGGGCATAAAGGGAGTATCTTTATCAAAGTCATAATAGAAACCGTTATCTATAGCAGGACCGATAGCAAGCTTTACCTCGGGGTAAAGTCTTTTTACCGCCTGCGCCAGAATATGGGAAGCGGTATGACGGAAAGCCTTTTTACCGTCCTCATCATCGAATGTAAGTATTTCAAGTGTGCAATCACTGTCTATCACAGTGCGCAGATCCTTGATCTCGCCGTTTATCTTTGCAACGCAAGCCGCCTTTGCAAGACGCGGGCTGATTTCCTTGGCAACGTCAAATACGGAACAAGCACTTTCGAGTTCCTTTACGCTACCGTCTTTCAGTGTAACTTTTATCATTGTTTTTCCTCCGTTAAGCCGCCATACGAGAGCGGTCTTTAGTAGTGTATAGAAATACAGTAATATTATATCACCGCAAGTGGGAAATGTCAAACAGTTTTGAAAACCACGTCGATATTTGCCTTTTGTGCCTGCGTGTGTTGAAATTTTCTTTCTATCCTATAGAATTTGCCGTCCTTGATAAACCTAGCGCCTGTCTGTCTGAAATGAAAATCAACTTCCGCGTTTATACACTGCTCTCTGATACCGAGTATCCAGTCATAATTACATTCTCTCGCTTCGTTTCCCGACTCGCCGCCGACTACAACTTCCGTTATCTGCATTTTATCAAGATATGGGCTTAAATCAATGTGTTCAAGCAAAGGCTCGCATATGATCGATTTGTGCTTTATCGGTGCTTTAAGAAATATCGGCAGGCGAAAATCTGCCATCTTCTGATTTTCACAGGTACAGCAAATATGAACATTATCATAACCTGAACCCCAGTCAGCGGGAATACACAGTGAAAAGCGGTGTATTCTCTTTGTAATAATCAGAAATGTGACATCATGACGCTGTTTTATCATCTGCCAGCACTCATCACGCCATTTATCCGCTTCTTCAAGAAAAAAGTCGGAAGTAAAGCAGGTATATATGATCCCACCCTCAGGCACCATTTTGTAATTACCGTATTTATAACGCTCGGCAGGAGCGTAAAACGTTTTGTTTTTCACTACTGCCGTGCTGTCAATATCATATTGTGCGTCACGTCTGTAGACGTAACAGTTTTTGCATCCTGCACTGATTTTTCTGCAACCGTGCCAAGGATTCCATGTATCGTTCATAATATCAAGCTATGGTGAACATTATACGATTTCAAGTATCATAGTGTTAAGTTTCTCGCAGAATTTGTCATCAAGCGTAACAGGTGTTTCTGCACCGTCTGACATACGCTTGAGCTTTGCTGACTTAGTCTGCATTTCATCGCCGCCTATTACCATACAATAAGTAGCACCGATTTTATTTGCATACTTCATCTGTGCCTTGAAGCTTCTGCCTGAAATATCACACTCAGCCCAGAATCCTTCTTCGCGGAGCTTCTGTACGAGCTCCATTGCATAAATATTTGTATCATCGTCAAATGACGCAATGTAAAGGTCGCACTTCTTCTCAGGCTCAAATTCAAGCTTCTGGTTTTCCATTACCATTATGATACGTTCAAGACCCATTGCAAATCCAAGACCGGGAACACTGTTACCACCTATTTCCTCTACCAGTCCGTTGTATCTGCCGCCTGCACATACTGCGCCCTGCGAACCGATCTCGTTGGATATAAACTCAAAAACGGTATTAGTGTAGTAGTCAAGTCCACGCACTATCAAAGGGTTTACAATATAAGATACACCGAGTATATCAAGACGTTTCTTTACATTTTCAAAGTGCTCCCTACAGTCATCACAAAGATAGTCAAGTATCATCGGAGCGTCTTTCTTGAAGCTGCTGCATATCTCGCTCTTGCAGTCGAGTAATCGCATCGGGTTACGATCAAGTCTTTCAAGACAAGTGCCGCAAAGCTGATCCTTAAACTGCGAATAATATTCTTTCAGTGCCTTGTGGTATTCCGCACGGCACTTAGGACAGCCTATGCTGTTTATCTCAAGGCTTATGTTCTTTACACCAAGACTTTTGATAATGTCATTTGCAAGTGCGATAACTTCAGCGTCTGCCGCAGGTGAAGCAGTTCCGAAATATTCAATACCTACCTGATTAAATTCACGCAAACGACCGCTCTGAGGAGCTTCATATCTGAAACAGCGTGTAAAATAATATGTTTTAAGCGGAAGCGCATCATTGAGCAGTCCGTTTTCTATAGCCGCACGGACAGCACCTGCCGTGCCCTCGGGCTTAAGAGTGATACTTCTGCCCTTTTTATCGTTGAATGTGTACATTTCCTTCTGTACAACATCTGTTGTGCCGCCTACACCGCGCTGAAAAAGCTCCGTGTGCTCAAATGTAGGTGTTCGTATTTCCTTGCAGCCGTATGCTTCGGCAACATTTCTTGCGATTTTCTCGACAGTGTGCCACTTATATATTTCTTTTGGCAGTTTGTCTTCTGTTCCTCTGGGTCTTTTAGTTACTAGCTCCATCTGATTTGTTCCTTTCGATTTTAACATAAAAAAGGCGTACATAAGTACGCCTGCATAAGCATTTATCCTCTGACAATTTCTCGCCAGTCGAGGTCACCGCGCTCAAGAGCGTGTATCAGCGCCTCTGCTGTAGCTATATTCGTAGCAAGCGGAATATTATGAACGTCGCAAAGACGCAAAAGATTCATTTCGTTGGGCTCGTACGATTTAGCATTCAAAGGATCTCTGAAGAAAATAAGAACATCTATCTCATTACATGAAATTCTTGCAGCTATCTGCTGATCTCCCCCTTGAGATCCGCTGAGATAACGTTGAATATGAAGCCCCGTTGCCTCTGATACAAGCTTACCGGTAGTTCCGGTAGCGCATAGGTTATGTCGGCTGAGAACGCCGCAATATGCAATACAGAACTGAACCATCAGTTCTTTTTTGGAATCGTGAGCAATTAGTGCAATATTCATATTAAACCTCTTTTTTCCTCTGCTTTATACCGTATACACTTAACATAAACTATTTAGTTGATATTGATAGTAAGCGGTACATCTTCCCCAAGTATTCTTCTTGCAATAGCCGCATATGCTTTTGCGCCGGGACAAGTAGGCGGCAAAGGAAGCCCTTTTGCGCCGCAAACCTTGATATTATTGTCCTCCGGCACAACACCTAAGAGCTGTATACCAACAGAGTCCATTACTTCGTCAAGGTCATAAAGTATCTCTTCGTCCTTAAAATTCTGGCTAACCTTATTGATGATAAGTCGCTGATTTGTACAATTCTTGACATATAAAAAGTCAGACAAAATAGCACCGTCACGTACACATACGGTATCCGGAGTAGTTACCATAAGAATCATCTCTGCCGCTTTGATAACGCTGAATACCGAACTTCCGACACCGGCTGTGTCTATTATTATATAGTCAAAATGCTGACGCATCTCTTCGCATACGCCCATGATCTTTTCAGGGTTGATATCCATAAACGGGTTTCGTGTTGCACAAACCAGATATAGATTTTCTACAGTTTCAACCTTAGTTGTCGCTGTAAGAATATCGATCTTACCTTCAAGATATTCACCTATATCGTGCTTAACCTTATCTTTAATGCCAAGCATTATATCAAGACATCTTAATCCGAAATCGAGCTCAACCAGAAGAGTTCTCTTGCCTAAAGCGGCTAATCCGCGGGCAACGTTGGCTGAAGTGGTCGATTTACCCGTTCCGCCTTTACCTGCTGTTACTGCTATAATCTGTGACATAATATTCGCTCTCCTTGCGATAATAACGATAAACCTTCGTTTATCTTTATTCTAATTGTTTTAATTGTACCATAAAAACGCGCATAAATAAAGTCTTTTAATTGAAAAAAATCAAATTTTGTTAATTCAATATGTTTTTAGCTTACTTTTTTATGCAAACTGCACAAAACGTCATTCGTTTTCTGAACTGTTTGACGTATCATTTTTGTTATTCTCAGTCAACTCTCCTCTGGCAGGTCTGCCGGGAGTGTTTGTGCTCTGACCGCCCCAAGGAAGAATTATATCGCCCTTTTCATTGGTCACAGGCTGATAGTTGTCATAGAAGTACGATTCTATTATATTTCGTACCATCAATCTTGAGAACTCGCCCTTTTCCAATACAATTCCAAAACATATCTGAGGATCCTCAGCCGGATAATATCCCAGGATAGTAGAATTGAAAGTATCTTCCGTAACCTGCGGAGTACCTGTCTTTATCGCCACTCCGTAGGGCAGGTCGGCAAGTTGTGTTATACCTGAGCCCATAGGCCACTGAACATCATCGGCGACCATTATCATACCTTCACGCACCACCTGGAATATATGCTTGTCGGCATCTATTTTATACGCAACAGTAGGCTCTGTTTTCTTGATTGTTTTACTGCCGTCATAGCTTGTGATGCTGTCTACAAGATACGGCTGATAGCGTGTTCCGTCATTTGCGAGTGTCAACGCAATCACCGCCAGATTGAGCGGTGTTACCGTTGTTTCAAGCTGACCTATACCCGCCTGAATTGTAGAACCGGGTGTCCATGTACCGCCAAGGGACTCTATATATTCCGGGGTACTCATATTTCCGGTCGCGCCGCCGATCTCAAGGTTAAGATCCTGACCTACGCCGAACCAGCCGGCTACCTTTGCAAGGTAATCTATCCCCATCTGTCGCGCCATATCATAGAAATAAATATTGCACGAATGTCTGAGCGCCGTCCTCACCGTTACATTACCGACAAACCCCATTATACAGCCGGGCTGATAATCATCGTAATATGTGTAGATGCCGCCGCAGTACACTTCTGTATTTTCGTTTGCTATACCCGATACAAGTGCCGCTGTTGCGGTTATTGTCTTGAATGCCGAGCCCGGACGATAAAGCCCGTAAATGCACCTGTTGTATGTCGGGTTAGGTTCAACGGGATTATTTATAAGGTCGATATACTTATTGATATCGTAATTTGGGTAGTTTGCCATCGCAAGCACCGCGCCGGTTTTCGCATCAAGCACAACAACACCGCCCGCATCGACTTTGTTTCCTCGCGTCGGATCATTATTATAGTGAAGCCATTTGATATGATTTTCGAGTATTGCCTGAACATCAGTCTGAAAATCACTTTCAATAGTCAATTTTACCGAATTTCCCGCAGTAGCCGCCTTGGTTATTTCATCTGATACGACCATTCCCGAAGAATCTCTTGTTATAGAGCGGATACCGTTAGTACCGCGGAGTGTGCTCTCCATTGCGCTCTCAATGCCCCACTTACCGGTGGTATCGTTAAGGCTGTAGCCTTTGTCGGAAAGTTCTTCATATTCATCAGGAGAAATTGCTCCGATCCTGCCGACTACCTGCGGAATAAAATCCTTGCCGTCATACCGGCGTATAGCTTCTTCTATGATATCGATGCCCTTCAGCATAAAGCTTTGTTCTTTAAGCTCAATTACTGTCTGCACAGAAACATCTTCGGCCATTGTATAGCGGTTCTGATATGAAAAGTCGCGTATGAGCATTTCATAGCGCACACCTGCTATATATCTGCGCATTTCCTGACCGTATTTGTCTGAGATCTTGAATTTCTCGTACAATGCATTCATACAGTTTTCAGCTGTAGCATAAACTCCCAGCTCAAGCTTTGATCTGAGTGCATCTATCTCATCGTCATCACCGGTAAACTCATACGGAGCAGTTTTGCTTATCGGTATAGTTTCTATCCATTCCTCTTTATTATTTTGAAGTATTTTAAGCGTTTTCGCTATAACGTCATTCTCAGTACCGGCTTCGAAAAAAGCCTTTTGAATTATAATCTTGTATACAAGCTTATTGGTGTTCAGTACTTTTCCGTCTTTTGTAAATATCTGACCTCTCGCCGCCTGGATAGTCTGGTTTGCAGTGTATGTGTTTGTGGTCTGGCCTTTGTAATAATCGCCGTCAACGATCTGTATCTGTAATAATTCGATCGTACAGGCAAACGACAAAGCCACTACTATCAGAACAAACACCATATTTCTTATCTGTCTGCTTAATTTAGTCACTCTTTCCTCCGTTAATATCTCACATTGTCATCGCTGTCTTCGGCATCTTCAAAAGCGGTAAGAATATCCTCGGTCGTATTTTCAGCTCCCAGTTTTCTGTTTATAAGTCTTATAAGAAGGTAAATCGGTGTTGATAAAAGCACTGTCGATATCATAGCAGGCAGGACATAATCAAGCAATACAACATTTATATCCGGATTTCTCCAAATCACATATTTGAAAAGAAGCTCCGCCGCTTCAACGATAATCAAAGCGGAAAAGTTCATCCATAGAAAATTCAGGATATTCCGGTGGATAAGATTTACCGCAAACAGTGTGACAAACAAGCAACACGGCATAAGCCATATTGAGGTAAACCCGAACAGCGAGCCCATTGCAAGGTCATGCATCATTCCCGCAAAAGCCGCAAACACAACTCCGCTGAGTTCGTTTTCAAAAAAAGAAACAGATACAGCAACTGTGAGCGTCAGATACGGTTGCCATACGGTAAACGGCATCGTGACCTGAATTGTATACGATAATGCAAGCACAAGTGAGTATAACACCCACTTTGTGACACTCATAAATATCTCTTTTCGCGTCATTGCCGTACGACTTATAATTCTGAATTTCATCAGTCAACTACACCCTGCCCTTTAAAGTCGGTGATCACGACACAGTCAGTAACGGTACGGACATCTACTGCCGGCTTTATCACAGCATGAACAGATAAACCGTTTTCATCGTCATATACCTTTGTAACGACACCGATAAGAAGATTGCCGGGAAACACTACGCCTGCAACAGACTTCACTATCTCGCCTTCCTTGATGCCGCTGTCCTTTGTGATATAGCTCATAAGACAATTGCCGTCATTCGCATTCTTTATATCGTTGTCGAGTATGCCTGTTACCTTACTATCGAATGTCATAACGCCTACATTGATTTCATCGGATAAAACAGTCGCAACCTTTGAATAATTAGGAGCTATCTCACAAACCATACCGATGAGTCCGTTGGATGTCATAACCGGGTCATAAAGTGCTATACCATCGTCTGAACCACGGTCTATAGTAAAGCCTGCATATGCATCGTTGGAATTTCTTGCGATTATATTGCATGGTGCGGAAAATTCAAAGTCCTCATTTTCCTCTTTTATTTTCAGTATTTCCTTCAGCTGATCATTTTCATGCTTTACGTTCTCAAGGTCGATTATCTGCTTGTACTGTTCGTTAAGCTTATCCTTAAGCTCTTCATTCTCGGTCTTGTATCTGTCTGCGTTTGCAAACTTATCAAGCGTATCCTCTACCCACTGCGATACAGCGTTGGAAACTGTAACAAAAGGTCTTGTTACAGTAGAAAGCACATTTTCCGGGAACGTGGAAAAGCCACCGGCAACAGCGGCATAAATAACAACACCCAGTACCAGTGCAAAAACGCATACTATAATTTTAAATTTAAATCCTTTAAAAAAGTCACGCATACAATACCTTTCAGAACTCAGCGAATACTTAAATGAAATATGGTTTATATAACACATTATGACTAACCGTAAAAAACAGTTAGTCATAAGCATTATAAATTCGTAAAATCAATATCTGGTATCGTCATCTGTAAGAACATCAATAAGCTTGTCAATATTCTCAAGAACCTTACCTGTTCCGTCAGCAACACAGTCAAGCGGTCTTTCAGCAACCTTGACAGGCATACCCGTTTCTGAATGAATGAGCAAATCCAGCCCCTTAAGAAGCGCGCCGCCGCCGGCAAGCATAATACCCTGATCGATAATATCAGCGGCAAGTTCCGGGGGTGTCTTTTCAAGTGTGACCTTTATAGCTTCAATAACGTGGCTTAAAGGCTCTGAGAGAGCTTCTCTTATCTCTTCGGAGGTAATCGTTATATTCTCAGGCAGTCCGTTCAGCAGGTTTCTGCCCTTTATATCCATTGAAGGCTCATTATCACTGTAGGGATATGCCGAGCCTATTGCAATCTTTATGTTCTCTGCTGTTCTCTCACCAATGAGAAGGTTATACTTCTTCTTGATGTAGTTGATTATCGAAGAATCGAACTCATCACCTGCAACTCTTACTGAGCGTGAAGTGACAATACCGCCGAGTGAAATAACTGCCACTTCGCTTGTACCGCCGCCGATATCAACTATCATGCTGCCTGTGGGCTCTGCAACGGGAAGTCCCGCACCTATTGCCGCAGCCATAGGCTCTTCAATTATAGAAACGCGCTTCGCGCCCGCATTCTGTGTAGCTTCTTTGACCGCTCTGCGCTCAACCGCAGTTACACCTGAGGGAATGCAAATGATTACTCTTACTCTTGAGCCGGCGAACGCTCTGCCCTTGAGAGCTTTTCTTATAAACTCCTGCAACATGCTTGTTGTCATATCAAAATCTGCAATAACGCCGTCCTTGAGGGGTCTGACAGCTACTATTGAGCCGGGTGTACGTCCGATAACGTCCTTGGCTTCCTGACCTACATAACGCACTCTGTCCATCTTGACATCAACAGCTACAACACTGGGTTCTCTTATTATAATGCCCTTGCCTCTCATATAGACAAGTGTGTTGGCCGTTCCTAAGTCGATACCTATATCTTTTGAAAACATTCGTAAAACCTCCGGGGTATTCTTCTTTACAATTCGGTATTTATTATACCACTTTTTGAAAAAGCATACAACTAAAATACGAAATTAAATATTCATAAATTATCACGCGTTTTTATCGGATATTTATGCAATTTGCATTACATACTGCCTGTTGAGCCGAAACCGCCCTCACCGCGCTCTGTTTTGTCAAGCTCATCGCTGAAACCGTATTCACACAGATCCACAGGCATAATCACAAGCTGTGCGATACGTTCACCGGCTTTTATGGTATATGGTTCCGATGAATGATTTATCACGGGCACTTTGACCTCGCCCCTGTAGTCGCTGTCAATGACACCTACGCAGTTTGCAAGCGAAACGCCGAACTTTGAAGACAGTCCGCTTCTGGGAAAAACAAATCCGCCAAATCCTGTAGGTACAGCAATAGCAATACCTGTAGGTATAAGCCTACGCTCTCCGGGCATAAGTGCTATATCGTCATTGATACAAGCACACAGATCCGCTCCTGCACTGTCAGCAGTTGCTCTGCAAGGTAATTTTGCCTTATCGTTCAGCTTTTTAACTTCTATGAACATTTACTGCACTCCTCTGTAATAAAGTCCTCTTGTAAGCTTTCCGTCCGGTTTTATATCATTAAGATACATATCAAGCACTGCGTCTGTATCCGTCTCATCGGTAAATTTAAGCAACACAAAATCAAACTTTGCAAGCTCGCTCTGTCTGTCACTGAGATACAGCTTATCGGGATTGAGTATCTCGACTGTATTCTCACTACACAGGCAAGGCATACTGTTACCTTGTCTGTCGGTGATATAATGCGGACAGTCGGGTCTTTTTTTCTTTCCGCAGGGTCTGCCGTCACTTATCGGACAACGCCTTGTTATCATAAGCGGCAGTCTGCCGTAACCCACTATGCCGGTTTTTATCTCACTGTCGGCACATAGCGATACCGCGTCACTCATAAGCAGCTCAAACGAAAGAACAGTGTCAGACAGCCCCATCTTTTCGTATTCTCTGAGCGAATATCTGTTTGTGATATTCAGCCTGAACATACCGTGCGGTTTTAGCCCGCACTTTTTGGCTATTCCGATATGAGAGAGCGTATGAACAGCCATATGTTCGTATCCATGTTCTTTAAGCACACCGAGATTTTCCATAACTTGCTTTTCGCAGTCTGCAAGGAACACCGGTGGTACAGCAATAATTCTGAATTTATCGGGTGTATCCGCACTCAGCAGATGCATAGGCGCATATATAAAAGAATATTCGTCCTGCAAAAGTGCCTGTTCAAGCTGTTCTGAGGTACTTACCTCACATCTGAACTCAGGACGTATCTTCTTTCCATCCTTGCTGTCAAGCGGAATGTAAGGCGATATTTTGTAATGATGAGAGTTCTTTTCAAGAATTTTCTCACTGACACTCTCAATCGCTTTTCTTCTCAGTTCATTCAGGTATGCGGCCGATACCGACAACCCGTCATCAACATTTACGGTGATATTTCCGGGGAAATATACGGTACCGCCCAGTTTACTGCACTGACTTTCAAGATATTCGGCAGTAACGGCTCTGTTGACCGCTTTTTCGGGAATCTCGCCTACAGCGACAGCACTTACATTACACGCTGATAGCTTATAGGAAACAGGCTGTCCGTTTTTTACATTTACCGTAATATCAGCCTTGAAGCGTTTGCACGGCTTATGATAATACTGCTTCATACCTGCCAGTACTTTTGATGTTGTCGCAGTAACATCGTCTTTTGTTCGCACACCCTGCATATTTCTGAAGTCATCATCGAAATATCCGCTTGTAAATCCGCTTCTCGAAAATACGTTTTTAAGCGAAATAAGATCGGGCGTTCTGCCGTCAAGAGCTGTACGGCAAGCGTTCACAGCACCTGCAACGTACTCGGGGCGTTTCATTCTGCCCTCGATTTTGAACGATGTTACACCGAGCTTCTGTAGTTCAGGCAATCTTTCAATAAGCGACAAGTCCTTCAGCGACAGCGCATTATGCCTGTCGCCGCTTGTAAAGTCAAGGCGGCACGGCTGTGCGCAAAGACCTCTGTTGCCGCTTCTGCCGCCCAGAACACTGCTCATATAGCACTGACCGCTAAGACAGACACATAGTGCGCCGTGAACGAACAGTTCGGTTTCGATATCGCAACTGTCGACAATTGCTTTTATCTGCTCATAGGAGAGCTCTCTGCCGAGAACCACACGGGTAAAACCGAGTTTTTTCGCCATAATCGCGCCCTCCGGCGAATTTACAGTCATCTGAGTAGACGCGTGTAAGGGCAATTCGGGCACAATCTGCCGAGCAAGCCTCGCAACCCCCATATCCTGCACGATAAAGCCGTCAACATCAGCCTTGGCGCAGTTCTCTATTGCTTTTGCAAGCAGAGGTATCTCCCTGTCAAACACAAGTGTATTCAACGTAACATATACCTTGACACCGCTGTAATGACAAAAGCGTACCGCTTCACAAAGCTGTTCGGCGGTAAAATTATCTGCATTTTTTCTTGCGGAGAAATATTCTTCTCCCAAATAAACCGCATCGGCGCCTGCATTAACAGCCGCCGACAGACTTTCCTGTGCTCCGCACGGAGCTAAAATTTCACTCATAACGTCATCTGACCGTCGTTGACGATCTCATTCATCTGTGCGCTGAGATCGGCATACTTCTTTCTGAGTGCCGATAACTCATCGTTCAAGTCCTTGACCTCTGCGTTACGCTGATTTGCATATTCGTCAAAGGTCTTCTCATATGTATCTACCGTACCTTGTAATTTATCGATCTGCGCAAGGAGCAACTCGTCCTGTCCGCGCTCACCGGCAAGTTTCTCTCGGTCCGTTTTCAGCTTTTCGAGCATCTCTTCATTACGGGCATTTTTATCGTTTAGTTCGGATATCTGCTCTCTGAGCTTTAAATTCTCATCGTTTAATGCAGATGTACCCGCTGCATTTTCACTGAGCTTTGCGTTTTCAGCTTTAAGCTGTTCCACCTGTGCTTTAAGCTTTGAATTTTCATCATTCAAAGCGGAACTGTCACTTGCATTCATTTCAGTGAGCATCGCGTTCTTTGCAACAAGCTCTTTTATCTCGGCATTAAGCCTTTTATTCTCACTTCCGAGCTTTTCAGCTTCATCACTCTTGCTTTCGCTCAACATTTTCTTTTCAGCAGTAAGCACCTTTATTTGCTCGTTAAGCTTTGCGTTTTCCGCTTCAAGCTCTCCCGACTTTTCGGTATCAATGTTTGCAAGCTGTTCTTTAAGTGCGGATAATTCACTCTGTGACTCGGAAACGGTGATCTTAAGAGATGCTATCTCGGTTTCGGATGCCGTCAGCTTTTCGGCAAGTTCGACCGCTCTTTTTTCATTCGCGGCAGATTTAGCCTGTATCTCCTGGGAAAGCTGCTGTGCTTTTACTACAATTTTTCTGCTGTCGTAATTCTCATCGGCAAAATCAAGTGCTGCAAGCATGGCGATATCTGTCAGTGACATTGAAGATGCCATTGAGCTTAACTTATCTATTTTTTTCTGCAGATTTTCCGCAGCATCATACATTCTGTCGGGATCTTCGCTCTTCAAGTAAAAATCGTGTCCGCTTATAGATATTTTTACTTTTTCCATTATACCCTCCGGGATTTATTTATAAAACTTATTTTTTGTTATCAATATTGCGACAATGACGGCAAGTATAACGGAAATGACAACCGGAAACCATGTAAACGGAAGCGGCAGATCTACCACATTCATACCATAAAAGCTGAACACCATTGTCGGCACAGACATTACAATAGTAATGACCGTCAGTACCTTCATTACGATATTCAGGTTGTTTGATATGACACTTGCAAATGCGTCCATTGTACCCGAAAGTATGTTTGAATAGATATTGCTCATCTCGATAGCCTGCTTTACTTCGATGAGTACGTCTTCAAGCAGCTCCTGATCTTCTTCGTAGAGTTTTATTACTCTTCCTCTCAATATCTTTTCAAGCACTGTTTCGGTAGATTTAAGCGACGTTGAGAAATATACCAGAGATTTCTCAAGTCCAAGGAGCTGTATAAGCTCTTTGTTTTTCATTGACTTGTGAAGTTGCTGTTCAACATAGTTTGAAAGCTTGTCTATCTGCTTTAAGTATAACAGATATTTACTTGCTATCCTGAGCAGCATATGGAATACAAAGCGCGTCTTGAACTGTGTCTGTATCCCTTTTACTATGCCTTTTGTAAACTCATCGATGATTATGTTTTCCTTAAGGCAGACAGTTATAACGTGGCTGTCGGTTATTATGATACCCATAGGCATCGTGTAATAACTGATCGTATCATCCTTATCCTGTACTTTTTCCGCTACCGGATAGTCAAGGACTATAAGTGTCTGTCCGTCATCGCTCTCAATACGTGAAGTTTCTTCTTCATCAAGCGCGGAACGGATAAAGTCACGGTCGATGTTCAGTTCTTCCTGAAGTGAGGATATCTCGGTTTCGGTAGGCGCTACAGCAGACACCCAGCAACCGGGCTCCATTGTTTCAAGTTCAACTATTGTGTTCTCTACAGTCTTGTAAAATTTCAGCATAACGTACCTCTTTCCTGCACAGAAAGCCGTTATGCAACGACTACTGCGCACTTTTCGTTCTGTTTTAATCGTTTCCCGCAAGGGTCCGCAGTCATCGTCTTTCACCTCTTTCAAAGTTTTTGCATAGCCTTATATATTTTAGCATACTTTTTACGGTTTGACAACAGTTTTCAGTTCATTTTGCGATTTTTTTCTTCCGTTTTTTCTTTCTCTTTACGTTCAGCCTGCATACGGCTGTAAACGCAACCGCAATAATTCTGACGATATAAGCCGTATTCGGCGGAAAGTTCAATAGAGCGCTTGTATCCGTTGCGCTTTTTGAAGTCCGAGCAGAGATAAGGCACATCGTATTCTTTGCTGAGTATTTCTCCGAGCTCATTCAGTTTTGCGGCATTTTTATGAGGGCTGACAGAAAGCGTTGTACAGAAATATTCAAACTTAAGTTCTTTTGCAAGCCTTGCCGTTTCTCTGAGTCGCATTTCATAGCACAAAAAGCAGCGCTCGCCGCCCTCGGGAATATGCTCTTTTCCTTTAGCCATAGCAAAAAACAAATCGGGAGAATAATCGCCGTCTATCATTTTTACGGGATATCGGAAAGGCTTTTCCGATATCAGCCGCTTAAGCTCATTCTTGCGCTTTTCATATTCGTCTTTTTCGGTTATGTTAGGATTATAAAAAAACACCGTTATATTGAAATGCTCCGCAAGATATTCCAGCACATAGCTGCTGCACGGTGCACAACATGCATGAAGAAAAAGTGTTGGAGCGTGGTCAAGCGATTTTATAACTCTGTCGGTTTCAAGCTGATAATTAGTCATCAGCCTTCACCAGCTTTTCATCTGCTATCTGACGGAGCTCGTCAAGCGTGCCTTCCTTGATATCATTTTCATTTATGATAAAAAGATACCCGTCATGTGTTACGATATATGCGCTTGATTTATTGAAATCAACGGAAGCTACCGCCGTCCAGTCAGCAATAGCCTTTGCCGCACCGCCGTTTTTAAGCACGATACCGCTAGCTGTTATCTCAATTGCGTCATAACCGTTTTTTGAATTGATATCGAAAATTTCTTTTGTGTATTTTTTAAGCGTCGCCGAAAGTATAAGCACTGTCGCAACTATGAGCAGTCCGCAGATCACGGTTGCAAATATGAACCACCACAGCTGTGTTACAACAGCAAGCACAACGCCGACAGCCGCTATAAGTCCCATTGCGACAAGGTAGCAGATCACATATACTTTTGAAGCTTTATTCTTGCCGAAAATGTTGTACTTTACAAACTCGCTGACATTTTCTGAGGTATATTTCAATTCTGAGTCTATCATCTTATACTCCCTTCATAGTAAGAGAAATGCGTTTTTTGCCAGGGTCGATATCAAGAATCTTGACCTTTATGATATCTCCGACATTTACGACTTCAAGCGGATGCTTTATACGCTTATCGCATATCTGCGAGATATGGACAAGTCCGTCCTGATGTACACCGATATCTACAAACACACCGAAATCTATTACATTTCTCACCGTACCGTCAAGCACCATTCCCGGCTTTAAGCTGTTTATATCAATAATGTCGTTTCTGAGAAGCGGGGCGGGAAGTTCATCTCTCGGATCTCTGCCGGGCTTTGCAAGCTCGTTTGTAATATCCTCAAGTGTCATCTCTCCTATCCCAAGCTCTTCTGACAGCCTCTTTATTCCTATATTCCTGACCTGCTCTTTGATCGACGGGATACCTCCCGAAACGTCCGCGAGCTTAAACCCGCACTTGTCAAGCAGAGCTTCTGCCGCTTTATAGCTTTCGGGGTGTACAGAGGTATTGTCGAGTGGATACTTGCCGCAGTGAATGCGCATAAATCCCGCACACTGCTCAAATGCCTTCTTGCCGAGCTTCGCGACTTTAAGAAGCTCCTTTCGATTTGTAAACACGCCGTTTTCTTCTCTGTAAGTCACTATGTTCTTAGCAACGGTTGAATTGATACCTGCAACATAGCTGAGCAGCGAAACGGAAGCGGTATTAAGATCTACACCGACGCTGTTAACACTGTCCTCCACTACTCCCCCAAGTGCTTCCGACAGCTTTGCAGGCGGCATATCATGCTGATACTGACCCACACCAATTGCCTTGGGGTCGATCTTCACAAGCTCTGCAAGCGGATCCTGAAGCCGTCTTGCGATCGATACTGCACTTCTCAGTGAAACATCATACTCGGGAAATTCCTCCGCCGCAAGCTTACTTGCGGAATATACGCTTGCGCCTGCTTCGGATACGACCATATAGCTTACCTTGCGGTCGATAGTTTTCAGCAGATCGGCTATGAACACTTCGCTCTCGTGGCTTGCAGTGCCGTTTCCGATAGCGATAATATCGACCTTGTGCATTTCTATAAGCGATTTTATTATCTTACCCGCACCCGCGATGTCGCTCTTTGGCGGTGTGGGATATACAACTGATGTATCAAGCACCTTTCCTGTAGCGTCTACTACTGCGACCTTACAGCCTGTCCGGTAGCCGGGATCAAAACCCAGCGCAACGCTATCCTTGACAGGCGGCTGCATAAGAAGCTGTCTTAAATTATCGGAGAAAGTATGTATACTGCTGTCGCAAGCTTTCTCTGTAAGCTCGTTTCTGAGCCTTCTTTCAAGTGAAGGGTGAATAAGGCGCTTGAAACTGTCGTCACACGCAGAACGTACCAGTCTGCCGCAATCGTTTTCCGCCTTGACATACGCTCTGTAGATATGCTTCATAACCCACTGCTCATCCGGCTGTACAGTAACCTTTAATGCCTCTTCACGCTCACCTCTGTCGATGGCAAGAAGTCTGTGCGGCGGTATCCTGCACGCAAGCTCGCTGTAGTCATAGTAATTATTGTAGACCGTTTCAGCTTTTTCATCGGTTGCTTTCGACACGATGAGTGCATGACCCGTGTATTCGGCATACAGCTTTTTGCGAAGGTCGGCATCGTCAGAAACTGTTTCCGAGATTATGTCAAGAGCGCCGTTTATAGCATCATCTACAGTTTCAACGCCTTTTTCTTCATTTATATATTTCTGTGCTTCCGCAGTAGGAGAAGCAAGCGTCTGGGCAAGTATGAAATCCGCAAGCGACTGTAAACCTTTTTCTTTTGCTATACCAGCTCTCGTCTTACGCTTGGGCTTGAACGGTCTGTAGATATCTTCTACCTCCGCAAGTGTCTTTGCGTTCAAAAGATCCTGTGTTATTTTGTCGGTAAGATTTCCGCCGTTTTCGATAAGATTTTTAACTTCTTCCTTTCTGCTTTCAAGATTACGCAAATATGTAAGCCGTTCGCTGAGCTCTCTTAAAAGCTGATCGTCAAGTCCACCGGTCATTTCTTTTCTGTATCGCGAAATAAACGGTATGGTATTACCCTCATCAATAAGCTTGACGGTGTTTTCGACCTGCGTATTTCTTATTTTAAATTCTTCCGCTAACTGTTTTAAGATATCCATTGCTTCTCTCCGTTTATCAGAATAATTTTCCCACTATCTCAAACACAGGACCGTGCTGCCACAAGAAGGTGCTTAGTTGTATTTCAAATCCCTCACCCTGATCGCAAGCAAAGTCGATAGGCTTCAACTTGGGCAGACCGTATCCTGAAAGCAGGTTCATAATAACTCCCGAGTGAGTGATAACTGCCGCCGAAGTGACCTCGTTTGCCATCATATCCTTGAATATTTCTTCAAGACCGTCAAGGCATCTTAATGTAAAATGTCCGAAGCTTTCGCCGTTCGGCGGCGCTGCATCATATCCGCCTTTGAGCCATTCAAGGTACTTCTCGTCACTTTGAAGCTCAGCCTGCGTCTTACCCTCGTAGTCGCCGAAATCTATCTCCGATATTCCGTCAATGCGCTTCAAAAGGCGCTCGGGATAAATGATGTCAGCTGTCTGAAGGCAACGCTTCAAGGGGCTTGAATACACCTTCTGCACCTTGGGATACACATCCAGTGCCACAAGCGATGAAATAGCATTTTCTCCCTCTTCGCAAAGCGGCAGATCTGTTGTACCTATATATTTACCATCAAGGTTGCCCTGAGTAATCCCGTGACGGATCATATAAAGTCTGTAATTTTTCATTTTTTTACTTCCTTTCGTTCTGTTTTTATTGATATTTATGCCGAAATCGGCGATTTTTGTTTTATTATGGAGTTATTACATAAAAACCGACTTGATTTTTTGTATAAAATCACGCTTTACAATACGGAATAACTCCGTTATAATATACTTTGTGAATATTGTCAGATTAAGAGAGGTCAAATAATGAACACCGATTTTCCGAGGATCCTTTCCCTGCTCCGCAAAGAACGTGGACTTACACAAAAACAAGTTGCCGCAGATCTCGGCATTGCCCAGGCACTCCTGTCACACTATGAGAAGGGCAAGCGTGAATGCGGTCTTGAATTCCTTGTAAAAGCGGCTGATTATTATAATGTATCGACAGACTATCTGCTTGGTCGCTCACCCGTTTCAAAAGGCGGTATTATCACCGAAAGCGACATACCGGAGGGTGGCACGGCGAGCGATTCAAAGTCCGGTGATATCATGCTTGCTCTTAACAAGAAGCTTATAACCAACAGCATTGAGGTTATTTTTTCTCTTTTGCAGAAGATAAAGTCAACTAAGCTCAGTAAGAGTGTTTCTTCAATGTTGACACTTTCTGTTTACAAAGCGTTCAGGATAACATATAACGCTAACAGCAAAAACAATGAAAGCCTTTTCGGAGTATCTACGTCTTCGGCTCTTCATCTTATCGATTCTGCCATATGTCTTGAGGTCGGTGCTGCCGCCGATGCCGCAAATGATGCTGTAGATGCTCCATCAATAACCACAAATTCCATCGAAGCCGAATATGACAAGCAAGGTACTGCACTTTTAAGTCTTATAAAAAATGCCGAAAAGCGTCTTGATCGCATAAACACCGATTGAGCAACGCTACGAAAGGATAAGCATATGAAAAAAGTTATTTCTGCTCTTATAGCAACAGTTGCTTTGTCAACAGCATTTTTCGTGTTGCTTGACAAGCTTTACAAAAAGGCGGTTTCAGGCATCATCAGATGACCTTAACCCCTTGAAAAAGTCAGTGAGAAGCTTTGCGCAGTCATCTGTCAGTACTCGGCTTCTTACCATTGGTCGATGATTGAACGGATAATCGAATATTTCCATCAGCGAGGCGCAAGCCCCGCCTTTTTCGTCAAACGCTCCATATACAAGCCTTTTCAGTCTTGAGTTGATTACTGCACCCGCGCACATCGGGCACGGTTCAAGCGTAACATATAGTGTACAATCGGTAAGCCGCCACGAGCCAAGAGCTTTGGCGGCTTGTTCAATAGCAAGAATCTCGGCGTGAGCGGTCGGTGACTGCAATGTTTCACGCATATTGTAACCTCTGCCGATCACATCTCCGTCCTTGTTTACCACAACAGCTCCGACAGGACATTCACCGATCTTTGCAGCCTTTTTTGCAAGCTCTATACAAACTGTCATATACTCTTCATCAGCCGTCATCGTAACACCTCCCGAAAGACGATATTTATTATACTACACTTTAGGATCAAAATCAACATCATAAATACGGTCTTATTGAGCATGATAAATAGAATTAAGCAAGCTAAAAACACAATATGTGACAAATTTCCGTATAATTTACACTTTGCTGTGAATAATATGTTTGCAAGAGCAAAAAACAGTTTCTTAAGACAGAAAGGAATATCTATATAATGAAAGCTACAGGAATTGTAAGACGTATTGACGACCTCGGAAGAGTCGTAATACCTAAGGAAATAAGAAGAACCATGAGAATACGCGAGGGCACACCGCTTGAGATATACACAAGCGTTGACGGCGAGGTAATATTCAGAAAATACTCCCCTGTCGGCGAAATTTCAGGTACAGCGGGACAATATGCCGATGTACTTTATAAGGTCGGTGGAATGCCAACTGTAATATGTGACCGCGACCATGTTATAGCGGCATCGGGCATTCAGAAAAAGGAAGTGATTGAACGCAGGGTTTCAAGCTCATTGGAAGACCTCATCGAACAACGAAAATCTCTGTATCGTACAGCTGACGGAATAAAGATGAACCCCATTGAAGGCGTTGACCGCTTTGCGGTTGCCTGCGCACCTATAATGGCTGACGGTGATGTAAACGGCGCTGTTATAATGCTGTCGGATAAGGATAATTCAACAGTTGACGACAAGACGAAAGCCCTGGTCGAAGCGGCGGCGATGTATTTCGGAAAACAGATGGAAGATGTCTGATAACAGATCATACCCACAAACGATATTTTCGCTTGTGGGTATAGTTTTATTTGTTTTTTCAGAACATCATATCGGTAAACTTGACTACATATTCACTCCAGAACGTCATATCATGACCGCCCTTGCTTTCAAGGTAAACATGAGGTATGTTTTCCTTATCAAGAAATGTGTGGAACTGCCTGTTGTTTTCAAGTAAAAAATCTTCCGTACCGCAAGCCGTAAATATCTGCGGTATTTTCTTTTTATGCGATTTAAGACGCTTTACGAGTGTTTCGGGGTTGTTATCGCTTGCGACAACTTCATCAAGGTTTCCGAAGCATTCATGGTAGTATGCATAATTTGCCACCCCGTTATCACTGCCGTCCTTCATACCTGCTATTTCATGAACGATAAGTGCAGATGACAATGCACAAACCTTACCGAATGTATCGGGATAAGTGAATGCGGTATGAAGCGCGCCGAAGCCGCCCATCGAATAACCCATTATTGATGTATCTTCCGCAGTCTGCGCAAGTCCGAATATATTTCGCACATACCGCACCAGTTCATCGCCGACATATGTACAATACTTATGCCCCGTTGACAAGCCGTCAAGCCAGAATGAGTTCTCGCCGTGAGGGATCACTACGGCAAAGTTATATTTTTCTGCAATATATTCCGGTATCCAGTTGTTGCCGTCCTGTGTGTAACCGTGCAGAATGAAGAGTGTTTTCATATTCTGCTTATCATAAACGCCGCCGTAATTGCGCTTATCATCGGGAATATACATTTTGAATGAAGCATATCGGTTAAGCGACTGCGAAAAGAAACGTATATCTATCTGTGACATATGACACCTCTAAAAGCTATGCTCCGTATCGGATAACACGGAGCACTCTGTTTTAATTCTTATATGTTCTTGAGCGTCTGACATACCTGTGTCTGATAACACGATAGCGTTTTTTGAGCTTGCGTTTTCTGTTCTTTTTCTTATAGACTTCCAGAGCCTCTTTATATACATCAAGCAAATCGTTTGCAAGACGTATCGCGCCTGATGTTTTAATCGACTCTCGTGTCTGTCTGCCGAACTCGGCAAGCTCGTCCTTCGGCATATCGCGGAGCTTTTTGAGAAGCTCGTACATACTGTCCGCATCGGTAAAATTATAACCGTTTACACCGTCCTTGACCTGTCCGACATTAAGATCGTCCTTAAGGCTTAGAACAGGCAGATGCATTGCCATACCTTCAAGCATAGAAATAGAACAGGTATCCGAAAGCGAAGCGGTGATATATGCGTCACAACAAGCATAATAGACGGGTAAATCCGGGTGTTCAACTCTGCCTGCAAACTTTACCATATCGGCTATACCGAGCTCCTTAGCTTCTTTACAATGCTGTTCGTGCAAAGGTCCGTCACCAAGTATAAACAGCTTTATCTTGTCTTCCGGTCTGACATTTTTAGCCCAGTATTCAAGAAGCAACGTTATGTTCTTTTCCTTACCGAGTCTGCCGCAAAAGCAGAAAACCATATCATCATCGGCAAAACCGAACTTTCTTCTCAGCTCGACAGCGTCATTTTTATCAACGTTTTCGGGCTTAAATACGTCAAGCTCCACTGAGTTAGGTATAACATGGACGGGCTTCTTAACGCCGCAGGCTTTGAAGTATTCAGAAACCTTAGGCGATGGTCCTGTAATAGCCGAAGCTGTTGATGCAAGCATCTTTGCGTAAAGATGGCTCGCCGAAGTAACTATCTTGCCAAAGCCCTTAGTCTTAGCAACATAATACACATAGTCATCATACATGGTGTGAAGTGTATACACAAGCGGCACTTTAAGCGTCCGTGCTATCAGTACACCGGATATTCCGACACCAAATTCGTTATGAATATGGATTATATCAGGTGCAAAGCTCTTTATCTTGTCAAGTCGCTCCTTGCTTATTGGAGGCGCGATATCATAATTATAGATTTTCTTGAGCTTTACAGCGGGACAATACATTACATCGTCCGCAATAACGTGATTGTTTACTCTTGAATCGGCGGTAACCACCAGTACCGTATGTCCGAGCGCTTCAAGACCTTCTTTTAAAGTTTTAACGTGGGTGACTACACCGTTGATGCTCGGCAGGTATGTTTCTGTAAACAGAGCTATCCTCATTGGTATTTCCCCTTTCAATATTTTTGTAAAACGATTGGAAAATGTATCCTGTTTTTTGGGTATATTCCTATAAATATTTTACACTATTTCGGAACAAAATACAAGACGAAAAAAGAGAAAATAATTTCAGAAAATTTCAAAAAAAGACTTGACAACCAGTAAAAATAAGTGTATAATATATCAAGGTTAATCACCACATAAACACTAAATGCCGCTGTGGTGGAATCGGCAGACACAAGGGACTTAAAATCCCTCGGTAGCAATACCGTATCGGTTCAAGTCCGATCAGCGGCACCATTTAAATTAAATATCAAATAATTCGCCATGCAGAAATACCCAAGTGGTGAAGGGGCTCCCCTGCTAAGGGAGTAGGTCGGGAAACCGGCGCGAGGGTTCAAATCCCTCTTTCTGCGCCAATTATATTTACACTTTTAAGGATACTGTACACCAGTGTCCTTGAAGCTGTAAATATATATTAACACAGCAAAGCAGAAAAACTGCTCTGCTATGTTATATATAATTTATCGTTCCCACTCAGCGTTTTGATTAACGTTCACGCATCTCTCCGCAACTTAACACATATTCGGTCCGATGTAGCTCAACCTATACGGGTATATATACTCGCTCCGGTGTTATCCGGCGTCCTTGTACTGTGCGGATTATTCGTCCGATGTTCACAAGGCTGATGCGCAGTTATCTCGGCTATATGTCGTTTCTCACGCTGGAGGGCATTTAATTTGTACTGTCGCTCAGGACAGGTGGCGAAATGTGCCGCGAATTTACGCTTCACATTTCATATATAAGCTGCATAAATGCAGCTTTTTATTAAGACTTAAGGTGCGACACCGTGACGCATCTGTCACTCTTCGTTCGTTTCTTGCTCGTCTTTTTCTTTGCAGGTTGATATTTCTCTTTTCTGCAGATATAAGGATTCAAGCTGTGATAACTGCATTTCGGATTTGCTTTTAATCCTCGTATTACCGTTTTCATCAATCGTGTATCTCGATGCGTTGCACATATCTGAACGCCACCCGTGCCAATAGTCAAGGTCAGGGTCAATCAGTTCTTTCCAATCGTCGATTTCCTCGTTATGGTCTATATCAAGGATGATACAAAGTGCTGTTTTGCTGTTGTCATCGCCGCATTCGCTGTCAAATATGTAGTATCTGAACGTGCTACATGAAAGCGAATCGACTTTTTTGCACATTGCGCTATTTGTCTTATCGAATGGTGAAATGCTTATTGTTCCCGATGTTACCATTGCAATATTCCCGGTAACATCATCTTGATCAACGTAATAAACATCAATCCGTACGTTGTAATCACTGTCTGTCATATCAATTCCGAACTGCGATTTGAGATTCCTGTTCAGAATGTTGGTGTAGTTGAAATATATCATTGTTTTTCCTTTCATAAGGTGCGACATCGTGTCGTACCTAAAAATCATACAGGAGGTGTATTTTATGAAGAAGTTAGCCATTACTTTGCATCGGACATATTTAGAAAGAATCTTAGAGGAAAGAAATTTCACTGAGCCGGGAGAAAGAAAACAGATACTTTCATCGATATGGAACATATCCGAAACCGGTTGTGCGTCAATCCTTAACGGTCGCAGAGACATGAACGGTCCCTGCCCGAATGATAAATCAAAACTGTCCGAGTTTTGCAAACACTTCTCTTTGCCTTTGGATGAAGTCACAAAATTAGAAAACAAGCATTTAGAAGCGAAAGAACGTTTACGCCAAAAAAAGCTGCGTGAACTTAATGAAAATAATCAATAAAAAAAACAAGAGCTTTCAGATGCTCGCAAAAACAATCTGAAAACTCTTGCATTATGTATATGATCTGTGCTATAATATGGACATATAGGACACAGATTATGCCACTTCTGCTAAATCAGATTGATGGTCATGCATCTTCTGAGGATAAGAGTAACGGCACTGGTAATGCCCTACTCCTGCAGGAGTGTTTTTTATTTTCACTCCTTAGATTTTATTATACCGTGTTTTGGTAATTTTGTCAATGGTAAAGGCACAAAAAATTATAGTAAAAATGCTGATTTTTTAGTAGCTATATTGTGCAAAACATATACAAAACGCTTTCTGACTTCTTTTTTCTGAAAGCTATTCCGAGGAGAAATGAAAAACGCCCTCTGCCGGAGCTGTTGCTCTGACAGAGGGCGTTTTCTTTATTTACTATGAAAGGATTTATTTTTTTATTTGACAATAACACTCGTTTTTTCGTCTCGTTTTTTCGAATTTGCTCCTTAAACAGCAATAATTCTCTAAAAATTCTGGTTTCATTTTACGTGTCTTAGAAATTATATATTGAAGTTCTTTATTTAAATCATCTGGAAAATATATTAGTGAAAAAATTTGGTTATATGATATTTCATGCATTTTCACCACTGAACCAATATATTCATAAAAATATAACATTCCCCGTAAATTCCTATACCTATCCTTATTCAATTCTTTATAGAACTTGCTAAAAGTTAAATTGTATGTAGTTGTTCGTTCCAAAGCAATATGCTCTTTTAGCCATCTTGATAAAATTTTTAACTCCTTATAGCTATGCGACAATCTTTCGCGATTTTCCATATCCATTTTTTGAATTTCAAGTATAATCTGACACTGAGTAATTTTATTATTTTTATGTGTAGTAATAAAAGCAAAGAAAATTGCAAAAATTGAAACGATCAAAGCCAACAGCGGAAAAAGTATATCGGACAAAAAATTGCTATCAGGAGCTGTACAGCTTTCACAACTAAACTTAACAGCATTCGTTATCAATATATCTTGCATATACTCCCACATAACTGTCCTTCTTTCTAAAAAACTCAAAAAGACTTAAACTAAAAAAGATATAATTTTCAGTGCGAGCTGATTTTAAGCTGCTTGTATATTCTATAAAACATCGAATATTATGTAGATACTATCCAACTCTTTTGCTGCATTTTCATAAATGATAAATTCGCAACTATATCTGCCTGATTTTATAGGTTCTTTAATAGAAAATATCATTTCAATTTTATCCGCTTCTGTTGATAAATAAGCACTAAACGGATAATCATCATATTCCAACAATTCGTTTTTTTCATTATAGAAATTCGCTGAAAAATAAATGTTATTGTAGTCTATATTATCATCGACATCGAAATAATTTTTGACAACAATTCTCTCTCCATAGCCAACCATAGTAACATCAGGAGATTGATATCCATAAGGAAAAAAACTAGACTCCATGTATTCTAGCTGTGTCATTGTACATTTATATAATGTGTAAATATCATCAATAACAATAGCATTACAATAGTCTCCATCAGTAACACCTTGTGAAGAATCATAGACTTCTAATATCGAATTCTCGATTTTTGATGTCTTTAAATCTTCTATAATGGAACTTGAATTTGTTGGACTATTTCCATAAACGAAATTAACAGTAACATTCACAGCAAATGCACTACTTGCTAATGCTGCTATAACACCGAATATAATCGTAAAGATTGCTTTATATACTTTCTTTCTACGAACATTATTTTTATTATTATCCATATATTTCCCCCTCCTTTAGATTATGGCTTGTTCTAGTATTATCATGATTTTATCATAATCTAATGATTATGTCAACATTGATATACAAAAAATGTGCGTCACCGTGTCGCACCTCGAATAAGCCGCAGAAAAGAAAAGTCGAAAAATATCAAGGCGGAGCCTTATTTTTACTCATTATTCGTTTTCCGCAGGACTCTTTTGGAGAAAAATGAGCGTAAACGGTCCTAAGTATCCTATATATACAGCTATATAGTAAATTTAATTTACTTACTTTCCTTTTTCTGTGGCTAACTTGCTGGGTAATATATAGATGCTCATATTTTGGACTACCCCTCGTTTGAAAAAAATCACTCAGAAGGACTTGACAAAATAAAGACTCTGTGTTATTATCAAGCTGTAAGTTATAATTTACAATGTTTGCTTGAGAGGTGCAGTCTTTGCGGGGCTGTACTTCTTTTTTTATACGCTTTTTTCTTTTCAGTTTTATGCAGTAAACATTGTCGGCATAAACTTTGGGACAGCCATATCTCATTTTTCGTATTTTACTTATAAGCCCTCTGTATTCTAACTGATGGATTATAGCAATTACAGTGCTACGGGACATACCTGTGCCTTTGGATATATCGGTATAGCTGTTCCAGCAGTAGCCGAGCTTGGTATTGATAGATTTTACAATATAAGCATACACCTTGAACTGTGCCGGCGATAGTCCATATTCAAAAACGCTCCGCTGTATCAATGTGTATCCTTTTGAAAAATCGCATACTGCGTCCTCGTTAAGATAATAGATATTTGTGCCATACCAGTAATTAACACGTCTTGTGCGGATTTTTGTAAATATGTAGCCTTTTGCAAGCAGGCTGTTTATTGCTTTTGTTACAGTATTGCGACTGCCTATATTGCACTTCTCTGCTATGGTCTGCTGTCTGACACGCTTTTTTGCCGTTGGAATTGACAGAAGATAAGCAAGCACGGAAAATTCTTCGGAGGATAAGCCGAATGCTGTATTAGGCAATACAAAGTAGCTTTTGCTGTTCTGCATTGGGTTATCCTCCTTTATTAAATTTTACTGTTCGTTTTCTTCTGCCTGTTCGTTTATAATTGATTTAATCTTTTTAAGCTCATCGTTATAATCTTTTTCATTGGGATAACGCTCATAGACATTCACATATCCCATACTTCTGAGCTTGCTTGCTATTTCCTTTGCCGCAGTGCGTCCTGCACTATCATTATCCAGGCACAGACATATATTACGAATATTCGGATTACGCTTCAACAGCTCCATCAGAGCCGTATCGGCTGTCCCGCCGAGAGCAAGCCTGTTGTGCAGTTTCCAGGCGTCCTTATTTCCGTACTTTATATTGTACAGGTTGGCGTGGCTCATAGCGTCGATGAACGATTCAAAAACATACACACAATCGTTCATACCCTCGCTCTCGATCAGAAAGCCGCTTGCCTTATCGCTCCCGGCTACTTCTCCCCGGAATCTGTAATTTGTGCTTGCTATACGGAATGCTGCATAGGATATTTCACCTTGAGCGTTTTTCCCGGTCGATACAACAAGATTATTCTTAAATATTTTTGTGTTATCCTTCAGTAAAATGTTATCAACATATTTTGAAGAAACAGCTTCAGCTTGATATGTATCTGTTGCTGTCGGTGAAGCTCTCAGCGTTTGCAATCTATAATCAATCCAGTCACGGTTATCATTAAAGCGATAAAAAGCCATTCCCTCATCGTTGTATCCGACTATATGCAAACCGTTGTACTGCACTCCCTGATAGATCTGACCGGAAGCTATCAGTGCATTGATGATGTTCATATCAATTCCTCTGCCCTTGTTAAGATAAGCAATGATATTACTGTAATTGCGTCTGCCATCCGGGAAGTGAGCCTGTTCCGGCAGAACAAACCGTACAGGTTTTGATACAGATACATTTTCTGCTTTCGCCACGGGCTTCTTTATCGGCGTATATGCCGTTTGCTCCCTATCTCCGACAAGATGTAATACGGCATCTCTGAAATTCATACCCCGTATCTTTACAAGATAATCAATCGCATTGTTTCCGCCGACCTGTCGGCTGTTCCAGTACCATCTGCGTCGGTTGCCGTTTACAACAAGGCTGTTATGCTCGATGCACTTGAATTCCCTTTCCCCATAAGTGCTTTTAAAGGAAAAGCCCTCCTCGCTTTCGAGAAGGGCTATCATATCGGTATTTTTTGCTCGTTCAATTATATCTTCTTCAAGATGTGCCATACTGCCACCTCCGCTATCTCTTTATGTTTGAGATATACATTCTGTAGTTCTCGAACTCCGTGTCGCACGTCTGCAAAAACCACTGCGGCAAATTAAACTTGTACGGCAGAAAGCCGTTCATCGTAATTCTTGCTGTAGGTGCAAGCTTGGAACAAAGATACCTGTACTGTTCGCCACACATTGACGGCTCTCCGAAGTTGAACGCTATTCTGTAATCTCTGCCTATAAGCCGCTTTGCTCCGTTCTTATCAGTTTCAAGTAGCGACATAAGCTGTATTATATCGGTTTCGTTGAAACCGCTTACGATGTATCTGTAGTGACAAGACAGCCAGTTGTCAATCTGCTCAGTGTCTGTGCCGTAATCATTGATTACAACATTGTAGATTCCCCAGTTCTCCGGCACTCTGCCGAAGAAATAGAAGTCGATGTTACGATATGTGAAATACGTTCCCTTTGATACCGTTTCTTCCTTGTATGTTTCCTGGAGTATGTTCAGATCGCCGTCAGTAAGTTCGTTCTTGCTGAAGAACGCTACCTTTGCTCCTCTTGCTGTGAAATATTCTGCAAGCTGTATTGCGTATGTTGTAGTACCGACACGACGCATTGCTCCGAATAAACCGATCGATAAATGCAGGTCGCAGTTGTTGTAATTCGGTATTGCATTGTTATTGCCTTTCTGTACCGGGATATATGTAACGTCAAATCTTCTCTGACGTTCTTCTCTGAGTCCTATTCTGCGGTCGGCAGTTGACTTTATCAGTGCTTCACGCAGGTCTTTCTGCATTTTGTTACGGCTTATTT